>CAFBMX010000003.1_pt1 | contig 237587 bp, 239 predicted proteins | sample 7269091 | NCBI WGS metagenome assembly CAFBMX01 (sample SAMEA6814077, study PRJEB35770) | freshwater metagenome | biome: Freshwater; feature: Freshwater reservoir; material: water | place: Czech Republic | collected 2017-05-23 | depth 30m m | reverse complement strand
TCGTGAGACAGTTCGGTCCCTATCTGCCGTGGGTGTAGGAGACTTGAGAAGAGTTGCCCCTAGTACGAGAGGACCGGGGTGAACGTTCCTCTGGTGTATCTGTTGTCCTGCCAAGGGCATCGCAGATTAGCTACGAACGGATCGGATAACCGCTGAAGGCATCTAAGCGGGAAGCCGGCCTCGAGATGAACTCTCCCATCTCCTAGAGAGAGTAAGGACCCTGGTAGACCACCAGGTTGATAGGCCGGATCTGGAAGCGCGGCAACGCGTGGAGGAGACCGGTACTAATGGTCCGAGGGCTTGACGGTTTTTTTGATACTTGTTCTTTGGTTGGCTGCTAGCGGTTTTCAAAGTCCGTCGAGGGGTGGTCTCACACACCTCCGGTGGCTATTGCGAGGGGGAAACACCTCTTCCCATTCCGAACAGAGCAGTTAAGCCCCTCAGCGCCGATGGTACTTGGCCCTTCGGGCCCGGGAGAGTAGGTCGCCGCCGGTTTGACTTGAAATGGCCGCCCCTTCGGGGGCGGCCATTTCTCGTTGTGGAGGGAGCGGCGGCTTCTGGTTCGCCGCTCCCGCCGCAGCGCCTTGCGGCGCCGCGGAGCCTCGTCACCTCGAGGTCGTCGTCTTGCGCGTCGTGCGCTGAGCTGTGGGGCTCGACGTCGTGGGGTGACAGATGCACACCTGGGCAGCGGCGGTGACGGTGCCTGGACGGCGCCGGCGGTGGGGCAACGTTGCGCGGTGGCGATGAGGGTGGGTGAGCTCCATTGGGCGGCCTGCGGCACGCTCCGGGCCATCGATCGCGATGGCCTCGAGCGTCGCGAATGCGACGGCCGCTCGTGCTGCTCGGCGCAGCGCTGCCGCGGCCCCTGCGATGGTGCTGTGGTTCGCATTGGAGAACATATGTTCGTATGGTGCGGCCGAGTTCGGATGGACCGCTCGCCGGGCACCGAGGAAGGGCGAAATTGCCGATGGATACGAGGATTCGGCTGCACGGCATCTTGCAGGACGCCCCGCCGCCCGAGCAGGGAACACGGTCACGCGGCCGAATGGACAGGGGCGATGACTGTTACCCTTCCCCGGCGCGCGGTCCGGACCGACGCAGCGCCCTCGACCATGGAAAAATTCGTCATCGACGGCGGTGTGCCGCTCTGTGGAACGGTCGTCCCGGCCGGGAACAAGAACGGCGCATTGCCTATCCTCGCCGCGTCGCTGCTCACCACGGATCCCGTCGTGATCGGCAACGTCCCTCGCATCCGCGACATCGATGCGATGCTCGCCCTGCTCGAGGCCCTCGGCGTGACCGTCGCCTGGACCGGGGACCACGAGGTGACGCTCTGCGCTGCTGACGTCACCTCCGAGGCTGAGCTCGATCGAGAGCGCGCCGAGCGGATCCGCGCGTCCTTCCTTCTCGCCGGGCCGCTGCTCGCGCGGTTCGGACGCGCCGTGATGCCGCCGCCCGGTGGCGATGTGATCGGCCGGCGACGGCTCGATCCGCACCTCGACGCCTTCGCTGCGCTCGGGGCCAGCTTTCGTCATGAGCGGGACATCGTGATCGAGGCGCCGACAGGCGGGCTTCGCGCGGGGCAGGTCTTCATGGACGAGCCCTCGGTGATGGCGACCGAGAACGCCCTCCTCGCCGCGGCGCGCACGCCGGGTGAGACGATCATCGGCAATGCGGCATGCGAGCCGCACGTGCAGGATCTCGCGCGCATGCTCGTGAAGATGGGAGCGGAGATCCGCGGAATCGGCTCGAACGTCCTCGTCGTTCAGGGGCGCGCGGAGCTCGGCGGCTGCAGCCACGCGGTGGGCCCGGATCACATCGAGATCGGCTCGTTCATGGCACTCGCGGCAGTGACCGGTGGGGAGATGCGGATCGTCGACACGGAGCCCGGGGATCTGCGGATGATCCGGCTCGTGTTCGGCAAGCTCGGCTTGCACACCGAGCTCGACGGCGCAGATGTCCTCGTGCCCGGCGGCCAGCGCCTCGTCGCGGCGCGCGACGTCGGCGAGTACAAGGCCAAGGTTCAGGACGGGCCATGGCCCGCGTTCCCGGCGGACCTGACGTCCATCGCCATCGCGCTGGCGACCCAGTGCGAAGGCTCAGTGCTCATCCACGAGTGGATGTTCGAGAACCGCATGATCTTCACTGACAAGCTCGTGCTGATGGGCGCTGACATCACGATGTGCGACCCGCATCGAGCGATCGTGAACGGGCCGAGCCGCTTGCGCGGCGAGCGGGTCGATTCCCCGGACATCCGTGCCGGTATGGCGATGCTCATCGCAGCGCTCTGCGCCGACGGTCGCAGCGAGATCGGGAACATCGGCCAGATCGATCGCGGGTACGAGCGCATCGACAGCCGCCTGCGCGAACTCGGCGGCCGCGTCGAGCGTGTCCTCAGCGAGCCTGAGCCGCGGCGCGCCTGAGGCCTACCCTCAACAGTCGGCACGAGTCACCCTTTCTATGGCGCTTCGAATCCCCAGCGGAACCCGCGACGTGCTCCCCGAGGAGATGGCCGCTCTGCGCCGCATCGAGCAGGCGCTCCTCGCGACGTTCCTCGAGCACGGCTTTGGTGAGGTCTCAACGCCCACCGTCGAGTACGAGGACACGCTGCGCGCGGCCGAGATCGGTCTCGGACCGGCCTACCGCGTCGTCGACGACCACGGCGAGCTCCTCGCCCTGCGGGCCGACATGACGGTGCCCATCGCGCGCGTGGTCGCCACGCGGTACGCGGACAGCGAGCCGCCGCTGCGGTTCTGTTACGCGGCGCGCGCACATCGTGCCGTGCGCCCGCACCGCGGGCAGGCTCGCGAGTTCCTCCAGGCCGGCGTCGAACTCTTCGGCGTCCCCGGGGCTGCCGGCACTGCGGAGGTGCTCACGGTGCTCTCCCGCGCGCTCGAGGCGGCTGGGCTGCGCGAGTTCCACCTCGGTCTGGGCGATGCGCGGATCTATCCGAGTCTGCTGAGCGCCTTCGACGTGCCGGAGGACGGGCGCGCGAAGCTCCTCGCCGAACTCACGACCCGCGACCTCGCCGGTCTCGACCGCGAGCTGCTCGCGCTCGACCTGACGCCCGAGGCGCGCGAGCTGCTTTCGCGCGTGCCCCGCATGCGCGGCAGCGCACAGGTGCTCGAAGGGCTCCCGGTGCACGTGGCCGACGCGGTCGCCGACCTGCGCGAGATCCTGTCGCTCCTCCCAGTGGACGTCGCCGGACGGGTGATCGTCGATCTCGGCCGGGCCCCGCGCCTGGGGTACTACTCCGGGCACGTGTTCGAGGTCTACGACCCCGCGCTCGGTGAGCCGCTCGGGGGCGGCGGTCGCTATGACCAGCTCCTCGGGCGCTTCGGTCGGGAGATGCCGGCCGTCGGCTTCGCGCTCGGCGTCGATCTGCTGCACGAAGCCCTTGCGGGCGAGGCTCGGGGCGAGACCCGGCTCGGAGGACAGGGATCGTGAATCGCTACGGCCTCACCATCGCGGTGCCCCGCGGGGCGCTCATGGACGGGACGCTCGAACGCCTTGAGGCGATCGGCATCGACACTGCGGAGGTCCGTTCGAACGACCGCAAGCTGCTCTTCGAGGACGTCGGCATCGTCACGATGCGGCCGTCCGACGTCCCGACGTATGTGGAATCGGGTGCCGCCGACATCGGCATCACCGGCAAGGACGTACTGATGGAGCAGCGCGAGCACCTCGTGTACGAGCTGCTCGATCTCGACTTCGGCGGCTGTCGCATGGTGCTCGCCACGAAGGCCGGCCCGGATCTCGCCGCCGAGGCGCTCCAGCGCCTCGGCGTCATGCGCGTGGCGACCAAGTATCCCCGCATCGCCGGTGAGCACTTCGAGCGCACCGGCCGTCAGGCCGAGATCGTCGAGGTCAAGGGTTCGGTGGAACTCGCGCCGATCACCGGACTCGCCGAGGCCATCGTCGACCTGACGGCGACCGGCACCACACTCGCCGAGAACGGCCTCGTGATCCGCGAGGAGATCGCCACGACCACCGCTCGGCTCATCGCCAATCGCGTTGCCCTGCGCGTGCGTGCCGAGGCGGTGGACCGCGTGGTCGAGGCGCTCCGTGGCATCTAGCGAGCGGCTGACGCTCGTTGCGCCCGATGACGCCGCGTCGCTCGCGGCGCACGTGCGCGCGCAGGCTCCGGTGGCGGGGGACGTCTCGGCCGATGTCCGAACGATCGTCAGGGCGATCCGCGAAGGAGGCGATGCGGTGCTCGCCGAGCACGTCGAGCGCCTCGACGGTGGCGGACCCGTCCACGTCACCACCTCGGAGCTCGACGCCGCGCTCGCCGGTCTTGAGGGTGCAGCCCGCTCCGGCCTCGAACTGGCAATCGCCAATGTCGGCGCTGTGGCGCAGGCCGGGGTCGACGCTGAGCGCGAGGTGACCCTCGACCAGGGGCAGACGATCCGCCTGCGCGAGGTCCCCGTCCGACGGGCAGCGGTCTACGTTCCCGGCGGCCGCGCGCCGTACCCGAGCAGCGTGGTCATGGGCGTCATCACGGCGAAGGCCGCGGGCGTCGAGGAGATCGTCGTCTGCGCCCCCGGCGCGCATCCCGTGATCCTTGCGGCCTGCGCGCTCTGCGGCGTCGATGAGGTCCACAGGATGGGCGGCGCGCACGCGATCGCGGCACTCGCGTACGGGACCGAGTCGATCGAGCGGGTGGATGTGATCGTCGGGCCCGGCAACCTCTGGGTCCAGGAGGCGAAGCGCCTCGTTTCCGGGGACGTCGGCATCGATGGATTCGCAGGGCCCAGCGACCTGCTCGTCCTCGCCTCGGCGGGTGCCGACCCGTGGCTCATCGCTGCTGACCTGCTCGCGCAGGCGGAGCATGGGAGCGGCACGCTGTGCATCGTGACCTCCGACGACGCTGCGCTGCTCGACGCCGTCGCGGAGCTCCTTGAGCCGGCTGCTGACACGGGCGCCGTGATCGCGCTCGTCGCGGCTCCAGATCTCGACGACGCCCTCGCGCTCTCCGAGGCGTTCGCTCCGGAACACCTCGAGCTGCAGGGCGCCGCCGCCGAGGCGCTCGCGCCTCGCGTACGAAACGCCGGCTGCCTCTTCGTCGGGGCCGCCTCGGCGACCGCCTTCGGCGACTACGTCGCCGGCTCGAACCACACGCTGCCCACGGGCGGCGCCGCGCGGTTCGCCTCGGGCCTCAGCCCACGGCACTTCCGCCGCCGGATGGCGGAGGTCCACGTCGGCCCCGCCGCAGGACGGTTGGCCGGTCCGGGAGCGGCGCTCGCACGAGCGGAGGGCTTTGGGCTGCACGCAACGTCGATGGAGGTTCGGGAGAATGGAGCGTCATGACCCGCAGCGCTGAGATCCGCCGTGAGACCGCTGAGACGAAGATCGCGCTGACGCTCGATCTCAACGGCACCGGCGCCGGAGCCCGCACCACGGGTGTCGGCTTCCTCGACCACATGCTCGACCTCCTCGCGCGGCACGCGCGCATCGATCTGCACGTGGACGTGAGCGGCGATCTGCAGACCGGCGCGCACCACACCGTCGAGGACACGGGCCTCGCGCTCGGCCGCGCCATCGATGAGGCGCTCGGGGACCGCCGGGGCATCACGCGCTATGGCAGCGCGATCGTCCCGATGGATGAGGCGCGCGCGGCGTGTGCCATCGATATCTCCGGCCGTCCGCTGCTCGTCTTCCAGGCGGATCTGCCACCCGGGATCACCGGTGGCATGGATCACGAGCTCGTCGATGAGTTCTTCCGCGCGGTCTCGAGCACCGCGAAGCTTACGCTGCACCTTGAGATCCAGCGCGGAACCAACGTCCACCACATGATCGAGGCGTCCTTCAAGGCCTTCGCGCGTGCACTGCGCGCTGCGGTGGCGATCGATCCGCAGGAGACGGGCATCCCGTCGACAAAGGGGACCCTCACCGAGTGAGCGTCCCGAGCGTCACGATCGGGATCATCGACTACGGACTCGGCAATCGCCGCTCCGTCGAGAAGGCGATCGAGAAGGTCGGCGCACGCGCTGTCCTGACGGCCGATCACGAGCAGCTGCGCGCCGCTGATGCTCTGGTCCTCCCAGGCGTCGGCGCATTCCCGGCGGGCATGGAATTGCTGCGCGCCGGCGGCTTCGACGAGCTCCTGCGCGAACGCGTCGCTGCAGGGGTGCTGCTCTTCGGCGCGTGTCTCGGCATGCAGCTGTTGTTCGAGGCGTCGACCGAGCTCGGCGGAGCGGAGGGACTCGGGCTCCTGCGCGGCGAGGTGCGCGCACTTGAGGCACCCGGTCGCAAGCTGCCGCACATCGGCTGGAGTGAGGTGCGCCCGCGCGGTGATTCACCGCTGCTGGCTGGACTTCCCGACCCATCGGTCTTCTACCACGTTCACTCCTACGTCCCGCACCCCGCCGACCCAGCGGAGATCCTCGGCATCAGCGACTACGGCGAGTCTTTCGCCAGCATCGTCGGCGACGGAACGGTGTTCGGCGCCCAATTTCACCCAGAGAAGTCCTCGGCCCACGGGCTGCGACTGCTCGCGAATTTCGCTGCGCTCGCAGCAAGGCAGACCGCGTGATCCTCTACCCCGCAATCGACATCCTCGAAGGCCGCGCCGTGCGGCTCGTCCAGGGCGACTTCGCCGACCAGACCGTGTACCGCGACTCGCCGCTCGAAGCGGCGCGTGCATGGGTCGAGGCCGGGGCTCGGTTCCTGCACATCGTCGATCTCGATGGTGCGCGCAACGGCGAGCCCGTCAACCTCGAGCACGTGCGCAGCATCGTCACCGAGCTCGGTGTCCCGGTCCAGCTCGGCGGCGGCCTGCGCTCGCTCGCCTCGGTTCGGGCGGCGCTCGACGTCGGAGTCGAGCGCGTCATCCTCGGCACGGCCGCGGTCCGCAACGTCGATCTGCTCGACGACTGCTTGGGGGCCTATCGCGACCGCGTCATCGTCAGCATCGACGCTCGTGGTGGACGGGTCTCGGTCGCGGGCTGGCAGGAGAGCACCGACGTCCCCGCAGTCGACCTGATCGCGCAGCTGCAGCACCGCGGCGTGCGGTCGTTCGTCTACTCGAACGTCGACCGCGACGGCATGCTCGGCGGGGTCGATCTCGACGAGGTGCGGCGGATCGCGGAGATCGTGCGCGGGCGATTCATCTACTCGGGTGGCGTCGGCGAGCTCGACGACCTGCGCGCCCTCGCTGGACTGCGCCAGGTAAACCTCGGTGGCGTGATCGTCGGTAAGGCGCTGTACGAGGGCCGCTTCAGCGTTGAGGACGGCCAAGCAGCGCTCCTTGGGCGCTGAGCCCTACGCTGGGCCCGTGCACCTCAAGCGCGTCATTCCGTGCCTCGACGTCGACGCTGGACGCGTCGTCAAGGGGACGAACTTCGTCGACATCCGTGATGCCGGCGATCCGGTCGAGCTCGCGGAACGCTACGACGCTGCGGGCGCCGACGAGCTCGTGTTCCTCGACATCACTGCGACGCACGAGCGGCGCGACACGGTCGCCGAGCTCGCCCGCCGCACCGCCGACAACGTCTTCATCCCGTTCACGATCGGTGGAGGCATCCGCTCAATCGAGGATGCGCAGGCGGTCCTCGATGCCGGAGCTGACAAGGTGAGCGTGAACTCCGCAGCGCTGGCGCGACCGGAGCTCCTCGATGAACTCGCGGGCCGCTTCGGCGCGCAGTGCGTGGTCCTCGCCGTCGATGCCAAGCAGACGCCGGACGGCGATGGCTGGGAGGCGTATGTCGCCGGCGGGCGCAAGCCGACCGGTCTCGACGCCGTCGCCTGGTGCGCGCAGGCCGTCGAGCGGGGAGCGGGGGAGATCCTGCTCACCAGCATGGATCGCGATGGCACGAACGACGGGTACGACCTCCCGTTGACCTCCGCGGTCGCCGCGGCCGTGAGCGTCCCGGTGATTGCCTCAGGTGGGGCGGGGACCCTAGACCATCTCATCGACGCGCTGCGTGCCGGTGCCGACGCGGTGCTTTGCGCATCGATCTTCCACTATGGGACCTACACGATCGCTGAGGCGAAGGCCCATCTTGCCGCGGCCGGCATCGCGGTGCGTCCGGTCTCTTAGCGAGGCGGACGGTCCGCTGCGGTGAGTGTCACCCGCGGCGCGTCGGGCTGCAGGTCGTAGGCGAAGAGGCTGGTGACGCCGTTGAGGAAGAGGTAGCGGCCGTCGCTGATCACGGGGTTGAACATCCCTCGTGTCACCGACCAGATGCGGCGCCCGGTCGCCGCCCCGAGCGCGGTGGTGTGCTTGTTGAGCGTCGAGTAGAAGACCATGTCTCCGATGAGCTGGATTCCGCCGGAGATGCGGCCCTCGGCGCGACGCTGCCAGCGGACCGAACCCGAGCGGGCATCGAGGGCATACATGTTCCCGTCGTACGACCCGACGTAGACCGTCGGACCGACGCCCGGAACGTTCGCGACGGCAGCCGACGAGTAGATGTAGCTGCCCGTGCCGCGGCGCCACGCGAGCCGCCCGTCGGCCAGGGCGAAGGAATACATGCTTCCGTTGACGTTGCCGATGTAGACCCGGCCGAAGGCCACCGATGCCGTGGCGTAGTACTTGCCTCCGCCGAGCCCGAAGGCCCCGGTCCCGCCGCTGACGGACCAGATGCTGCGCCCCGTGCGGGCGTCCAGAGCGTGCACGCGTCCCGAGTAATCGCCGAAATAGAGGCGGCCGCGGTGGTATGCGAGGCCGCCCTTGACGGCGGCGCCCACATTCGTCGACCAGCGCAGCAGCCCATCGCGCGCGCGCAGCGCATAGACCCGGCCGCCCTCGCTGCCGACATAGACCGTCCCGTCGATGACGATGGGCGAGGTCTCGGTCCGGCTCGGCAGCGTCCGCGACCAACGCACGCGTGGATGGAACGCGTTGACGGCGACGATCCGGCCCTGCCGCGTCCCCTTCACGCCCTCGAGGAGCGTGCAGAAGATGATGCCGCGCCAGTACGCCGGCGATGAGGCGGCGAGATGGCCGAGCTTGTCGCGCCAGGCGACGCGACCGCTGCGCCGCCGGATGGCATAGAGGGCGCCATTGTTCTTCAGCAGATAGAGACTGCTGCCCGCGGCGATCGGGCCGAACTCGAGCAGATCGGTGCCACGGACGGCCCAGCGCAGCGGGAACGGCGGCCGAGCTGCGGTGCCGAGCGGAAAGTCGCGCGTGCGCTCGCTCGTGTAGCCGTAGACGGGCCAGTCGAAGCGCCTGGGTCCGCGGGGCGGGGGCGTCGGCGTCGACGTCGTCGGTGCCTCGAACGCGACATTCGGGTTCGAGACATCGCCCGGCCGGTTGTGGACCACGGCAAAGGCACCGAGGGCTACGGCGACGCACAGGAGGAGGCCGATCACGGCAACCGTCCAGCGCGCCTTTCGCGAACGCGGGATCATCTAGACCTATGGTGGCAAGCGAGGTGGTCGAGGCGCTCCAGACCCTCCCGTGCGGGAGGCGGCTCCTCGCCGTCGCGCAGGACCATCCCGGCATGTGGCTCGTGGGTGGCGCCGTGCGCGACCTGCTCCTCGGTCGGACGCCCCGGGAGCTCGACATCGCGGTCGAGGGCGATGTTCAGGACGTCGCCCGCGCCCTTGGCGGGGAGGTCCGGCTGCACGAGCGCTTCGGCACCGCGACCGTCGTCGACGGGGCGTGCCGCTTCGATCTGGCGCGGACCCGCATCGAGCGCTATCCGGCGCCGGGCGCGCTCCCGGAGGTCACGTGGGCCGGGGTCGAGGACGACCTGCGACGCCGCGACGTCACCGTGAATGCCATCGCCGTGTCGCTGCCGGACGGGCGCATGATCCATGTGGACCGGGCGCTTGAGGACCTCGATGCACGCATGCTCGATGTCCTCCATGCGGCATCGCTGCAGGATGATCCGACGCGGGTGTGGCGTATCGCCCGCTACGCGGCGCGGCTCGGTTTCACCGTCGCTCCAGAGGTGCGACTCCAGGCGGCGAACCTCGGTCGGGGCGAGGTGAGCGGTGAGCGAATCGGCAATGAGCTCCGGCTCGCGCTGGCCGAACCTGACCCATGCTCCGTCTTCGAGCAGCTCGAGGCCCTGTGCCCCTGGGTGCTTCCCGAAGGCTTCGCAGCTCGGCCCGCCCCGCTGGCCGCCGCGCTCGAGGTCCTGCCGGCCGATGGGCGACGTGACCTCACCGTCCTCGCAGCGTGCACCGGGCCGATGGACCTGGACGCCGCGCGTCGCTGGCTCGAGGAACTGGGCTTTGCGGCGAGCGATCGCGACGTGGTGTTGGCCGCGTCGCGGTGGGTGACCGGTGCCCCGCTGCGGGCGGCGACGTCCGCCTCCGAAATCGCCCGCGCAGCGGCGGGAGCGCCGATCGAGGCGGTCGCGCTCGCGGGCGGCGAGCAGGCGCGGCGGTGGATCGAGGAGCTGCGCGATGTGCGGCTCGACATCACCGGTGCGGACCTCGTGGCCGCGGGAGTCGCTCCGGGCCCGCAGCTCGGTGAGCGCCTCCAGCGGGTGCTCGATGCCAAGCTCGATGGGCGCGTCATGGGCCGTGAGGACGAGCTCGCACTCGCGCTCGGGGAGGCGGATGCATGAGCACCGGCTTCACGCAGTGCGGCGGCCACCTGGTCTTCGACGCCCCAGGTGGGACGGCGCTCTTCACCACGCGCGCCGATGTCGTCGACCCGGTCGATGCAGCGACGCTCGCGTCGGCGGTCGGGATCCCCGTGGACCGTTGGGCGCAGGACGAGCAGGTCCATGGGAGCGCCGTGCGTCGCATCGGTGACGGCTCGCCGCTTGACCCGATGAGCGGGCAGTTCGACGGCCAGGCCACGACCCTCCAGGGCGTCGCGGTCGTCGTGCGCACCGCCGACTGTCTGCCCGTCGCACTGGTGTCGACCGACGCCGTCGGGATGGTCCATGCTGGCTGGCGTGGGCTCGTCGGCGGTGTCCTCGAAGAGGGTGTGCGCGCGATGCGCGAGCTCGGCGACGCACAGATCCGCGCAGCGATCGGTCCGGGTGCGGGCGCCTGTTGCTACGAAGTTGGCGAGGAGGTCCACGGTCAGCTCGAGCGCTTCGGCGCAGCTGTACGCCGCGGTGCCCATGCGGATCTGAAGGCCGCTGCCCGCCTCGCGCTGGAGGCGCAGGGGGTTACGGAGATCGCGGATTGCCGCCGGTGCACGATCTGCGCCCCTCAGGGCGAGCTGTGGTCGCATCGGCGAGACGGCGCCGTCGAGCGCAACGGGAGCCTCGCATGGCGCAGCTGATCCACGACGTCGATCCCGAGCGGGTCCGCGCGAACCTCGCCGAGGTTCGCGATGAGATCGCGGCCGCCGCGCGCGTGGGCGGTCGCTCGCCGGACGCCGTCGAGGTCCTCGCCGCCGTCAAGTACGTCCCGCTCGATGACGTCGGACTCCTCGCGGATGGCGGGATCGCACTCGTCGGTGAGAACCGCGCGCAGGACCTCGTCGCCAAGGCCGAGCGCTTCGGCGATCGCCTCACCTTCGACTTCATCGGCCACCTGCAGAGCCGAAAGGTCCCGCAGATCCTCCCGTACGTCCGCTGGATCCACTCTGTGGCGAGCGACTCGGCGTTCGCCCAGCTGCAGCGCCATGGCACGCCGGAGACGGAGATCCTCATCGAGGTGAACATCGCGGGAGAGGAGGGCAAGAGCGGGATCGTCCCCGCCGACTTCCCGGCCTTCCTGGAGCGCGCGCCATGCCGCGTGGTCGGACTGATGACGATGCCGCCACTCGCTGCTGTCGCGGATGACAGTCGGCGGTGGTTCGCCCTGTTGCGCGAACTGGCGGAGCGGCATGGGCTGACGCAGCTCTCTATGGGGACGACCCAGGACTTCGGCGTGGCGGTCGAGGAGGGCGCGACCGTCGTGCGGATCGGGCAGCGTCTGCTGCGCTAGGACGCGATTGCGCCTCGAGCCAGGCAGGAGAATCGCCCGAAGGGGCTAAATTCCAACGAATCATGGCCTTCAGGGATTCCTGGCATCGCACGCTCGTCTATTTCGGTCTCGCCGAGGACCGCGATCCATACGCCGACGAAGGGCTCTACGAGCCCGAGGCCGAGCTCGAGGATCGCTATCGCGAGCGTCCGAACGTCCGTCGCCTATCCTCACGCCGGCGCCGCGACGACATCGACGACATCTTCGGCGAGGAGGAGCCGGCGACGTCCGCCGCGCCCCTGCGCCCGGTTCCCGCCCGTCCCAACGGCGGTGGCGGCCGCAACTCGGGCCGCGTCCACCTCGTCATCCCCAAGAGCTTCAACGATGCACAGCAGGTCGCTGATCGCTTCCGGGACGGCATCCCGGTCGTGCTCAACCTGCAGGGCACCGACGCGGAGCTCAGCAAGCGCCTGATCGACTTCGCCAGCGGGCTCACGTACGCCCTCGACGGGGGCATGCAGCGCATTGCCGACAAGGTGTTCATGCTCACGCCGCAGAACGTCGAGATCTCCGCTGAAGAGCGCGCATCGCTGATCGAGAAGGGCTTCTTCAATCAGTCCTGACGACGCCGGGACACGCGTCCCAGGCAGCGAGCGATGAGGATGCAGATCGGGTTCATCGGAGCGGGCAACATGGCTGGCGCGATGGCGCGGGGCCTTGGTCTTCCGGCGCGCGTCTTTGACATCGACGCCGTGCGGGCGCAGACGCTGGCCGACGAGATCGGTGGCACAGCCGCGGCATCCAACGCTGACGTCGTCGCCGCGAGCGATCTCGTCGTGCTCTGCCACAAGCCGGCACAGCTCACAGCAGTCGCGCAGGATGCTGCTCCCGCGGTCACGAGCACGACGATCATCGTGTCCCTGCTCGGCGGGGTGGCACTGGCGGATGTGCGCGGCGCCTACCCGGGTGCTCGCGTGTTCCGCATCATGCCGAACACGGCAGTGGGGATCCGGGCGGGCGTGATCGGTCTCGTCGACGACGACGCCGGCGATCCCGCTGCGTGTGCCGCTGTCCAGGACCTGCTGTCGACCGTCGGCGAGCTCTTCGTCGTCCCGGAGTCGCAGATGGCGGCGCTGACCGCGGTGTCGGGCGTCGCCCCGGCCTATGCGGCGCTCGTCGCCGAAGCGCAGATCGACGCTGCGGTCCGGGCGGGCATTCCCGCGCCCGTCGCTGCGCGTCTTGTCGGTGCAAGCCTCGCCGGCGGCGTGGCGATCCTGCGTCGTCAGGACATGGACACCCTCGGCGTTCGCCGTGCCGTGACCTCACCGGGCGGCGTGACGGCACGCGGCCTCGCGGCCCTTGAGGCAGGCGGCCTGCGGGCGGCCTTCGACGATGCGATGGACGCCGTCCTCGGGGGCGGGGCATGACCACCGTCCCGCTGGTCCTCGGCGACGCCCGCGGTCAGGTCGCCGACTACTTCGGAACGCTCCTCAACATCTATGTCGTCCTCATCTTCGTTCACATCCTCGCGTCGCTCTTCTTCTCCTTCGGCGGCCGTGTGCCGTACAACCGCGCGCTGAACGCGGTGCTCGAGTTTCTGCGCCACGTCTGTGAGCCGTACCTGCGGGTGTTTCGCCGCTTCATTCCGCCGCTCGGACCGGTGGACCTCAGCCCGCTCGTCGCGATCCTCGCGCTGACGATCGTCGGCGGACTCATCGTCGGCCTCGTCCGGGGCTGACATGGGCCGCTGGCGCGCGGTCGTGCTAGCCGCAGTGACGATGCTCGCCGTCGTCGCGGTCGATCAGGCCTTCAAGGCGCTCGTGCGCGGCGGCATGAGTGTGGGCGAGCGACGCGATGTGATCGGCGGCGTCCTGCGCCTCCTGCACGTGGAGAACGACGGGGTCGCCTTCGGACGCCTCGGCGGCAGCGGGGTCATCGTGGGCCTCGTCGTCGCTGTTGCCGTGATCGGACTGCTCGCCTTCCTCTTCACGCATCTCGACACGCCGCTCGTGTGGCTGCCAAGCGGGCTCATCCTCGGCGGCGCGCTCGGGAACGTCATCGATCGCGTGCACGCTGGCGCCGTCACCGACTTCATCAAGGTCCCCCGATGGCCCGCTTTCAATCTGGCGGACGTCGCCATCACGGTCGGTGTCGTGCTCCTGCTCATCGTCATCGAGCGTGACGCCCGACGCCGAGCGGCGTGAGCATGGAGTTCGCGGTCCCACCAGAGGCTGACGGCGAGCGTCTTGACGTGGTGCTCGCCATCCCGCTCGGGTCCCGCAGCCGCGCGCAGCGCCTCATCGACGAGGGCGCGGTGACGGTCAACGGCCGGCCGGTCGCCAAGCGTCACCAGGTGCGTGCCGGGGATGACATTGTGGTCGCAGAGGTGGGGAGGCCAGCCCTTCCCGATCCCTCCGAGCGGCCTGCCGCCTTCCGTGTCGCATACGAGGACGATCGGCTCCTCGTGGTCGACAAGCCGCCGGGCGTGGTCGTCCATCCCGCTCGAGGCCATGCGACGGGGACGCTCGTCCAGGCGCTCGCCGGACGGGCCGCAGGCGGCGAGGACGAGGAGCGACCGGGGATCGTGCACCGGCTCGACAAGGACACCTCCGGGCTGCTCGTCGTCGCACGCGACGAGGAGACGCATCGTCTGCTCAAGGCGTTGCTCCAGCGGCGTGAGATTCGTCGCGAGTATCTCGCTCTCGTCGAAGGACGTCCGCCCGCCCGGCGGGGCACGATCGACGCCCCGCTCGGCCGAGACCGTCGCGACCGCACGCGCATCTCCACCGAGACCGACGACGGACGCGAGGCTCGCACGCACTTCGAGATCGAGCAGGCGCTTCCGCAGACGACGCTCCTGCGCATCACACTTGAGACGGGCCGCACGCATCAGATCCGCGCGCACCTGCTCGCCATCGGCCATCCCGTCGTCGGCGATCCCGTGTACGGCACGCCCGGGCGCTACGGCCTCTCCCGTCAGTTCCTGCACGCCACGCGGCTCGCGTTCGACAACCCGTGGACCCCTGACCGGGTCGACTTCTCGTCCCCGCTGCCGGAGGACCTGGCGACGGCACTCGCGCTCGCTGAGGCCTGAGCGCTAGAATTCGCGGTTCATTCGACCCTCTATCCCGTGGGGTTCCGGGCACAGCGTCCCTGCCGTCCGCGCCATCAGGCGCCGCCGGAAGCGCCGTCGCCCTCCACGGGTCTTTCCCACAACTGAACAAGGGAGTACGACCATGGCCACCACACCCAGCCAGGTCGGGATCCGCGAGCTGCTTGAGGCCGGCGTGCATTTCGGCCATCAGACGCGTCGTTGGAACCCGAAGATGCGCCGCTACATCTACGGCGAGCGCGAGGGCATCTACATCATCGATCTCTTGCGGACTGAGGCGCTGCTGCGCCAGGCCCAGGAGTTCACCTCTGAGCTCGCTGCGCGCGGCGGCATCGTGCTGTTCGTCGGCACGAAGAAGCAGGCCCGCGACGCCGTGAAGGACGCTGCAGAGCGCGCCGGCATGCCGTACGTCAACCACCGTTGGCTCGGCGGACTCCTCACGAACTTCCAGACGATCAACCAGCGCATCCGGCGACTGCACGACCTCGAGCGCTACCAGGCCGAGGGTCAGCTCGACCTGCTGCCGACCCGTGAGCGTCTGTCGGCGCTTGCCGACCTCGCGAAGCTCCAGGCGAACCTCGGCGGCGTCAAGCACATGCAGCGCGCACCGGACGCGCTCTTCGTCATCGACCTCAAGGTCGAGGCCATCGCCGTGCGTGAGGCGCACCGGCTGCGCATCCCTGTGATCGGGCTCGTCGACACGAACTGCGATCCCGACGGCATTGACTACGTGATCCCGGGCAACGACGACGCGATGCGCTCGTGCCGCGTGGTCGCTGACGCGATCGCCGACGTCGCCGCTGAGCGCCGCCTCCAGTTCCTCTCGGAGGAGGAGGCCGCACGTCAGCAGGCCGCCGCTGCCGCCGAGGCCGACCGCGTCGCTGCCGAGGCCGCTGCCGCCGAGCAGGCCGCCGCTGCAGCCGCTGCGGAGCAGGCCGCTGCCGCCGCTGCCGCCGAGCAGGCTGCCGCTGCTGCGGAGCCGGCCGTCGAAGCGCCCGCCCCCGCCAACACCGAAGCCGCGCCCGCCGAGGCCGCGCCGCAGGAGGACACACCCGCATGAGCACGATCTCCGCATCCTCCGTCGCCGAGCTGCGCAAGCAGACCGGCGCCGGGATGATGGACTGCAAGAAGGCCCTGGAGGAGGCCGGCGGCGACAAGGAGAAGGCCGTCGAGATCCTCCGCGTCAAGATGGGCAACAAGCTCGGCAAGCTCGCCGACCGTGAGGCCGGCGAGGGCACCGTCCAGTCCTACATCCACGCCAACGGCAAGGTCGGCGTGCTCGTCGAGGTCGACTGCAACACCGACTTCGTCGCGCGCAACGACGACTTCATCGCCTTCGCGCGCGAGATCGCAATGCACATCGCAGCCAGTCCGCAGACGCTGTACGTCTCGAGCGACGAGGTTCCCCAGGACGCGAAGGACGCCGAGATCCGCGTCTTCGAGCAGCAGGCGGCCGACAAGCCGGACAACATCCGGCCGAAGATCGTCGAGGGCATGCTGGGCAAGTGGCTCAGCGAGATTGCCTTGCTCGATCAGGTCCACGTCAATGCGGACAAGTACGAGGGCAAGACGATTGAGCAGCTGCGCGCCGATCTCTCCGGCAAGACCGGCGAGAACGTCGTGATCAGGCGCTTCACCCGTTTCGCCGTCGGGGAGTAGCCCCGCGTCGCATCGTCGGCGCTGGTAGATTGCCGCCCTCAGCTACGCAGGGGAGACGTTGACATAAGCGGGCAGTGCGTACCGGTTGTGCCGTCCTTGCCCTGTGCGGCGCTTTGGCGGCCTCAGCTTCGGCTGCTGGAAGCCCAGAGTCCTTCACCGGGATCGGGGCGACGATGAGCGTCACGCGCCTGAGCGCCGTCGCTGCGCCGTTGCCCGACGGCAGCGTGCTGGTCGCCGGGGGTTGGAGCGGCTCGATCGGCAGCTTTACAGCCAACGACAGCGCCGACATTTTCGATCCGGTCTCTGAGCAGTTCACCCCCGCCCCGAATCCCATGACGGTCGCGCGGGTCGGCGCGGTGGCCGCTCCGCTGCCTGACGGACGCGTGCTGATCGCTGGCGGCTTGAACGGCTCCTCCCAGATCCTGTCCTCTGCGGAGGTCTTCAATCCGGCCACGCAGACGTTCACGGCGATCTCGGGGATGAACTCGCCCCGATATCAGGCTGCAGCGGCCACCCTCGCCGACGGCCGGGTGCTGATCGTCGGCGGCGGCAACGGCCCATCCATCGCCAGCGCCGAGATCTTCGATCCGGTCACGAACACCTTCAGCTGGACGACCTCGTACTCCGACGTCGTGCAGGATGCGGCTGCGGCTCCGCTGCTCGATGGTCGCGTGCTGATCGCAGGCGGGCTCATCGCTACTTCACCAACTGGCTTCGCTGCGTGGTTCAACCCGCTGGACGCTACGTATAAGGCCATCGACCCCATGGCACAGACGCGTTGGGGGGCCTCCGCCACGACGCTCCTGGACGGACGTGTCCTCATCGCAGGCGGTGTTGTCGACAGCTACATCGAAGGCAGCAGCGTGCTGTTTGACCAGGACCAGCCGCTCGGGCCGTTCGGGGGACCACTCAGCGGGAGCTTCTTCACATCGCCGAAGAGCGCGATGGCCAGGACCCGCTATCGCGCAGTCAGTGCGCTGCTTCCCAACGGAACGGTGCTGATTGCGGGAGGAGCCAGCAACACGAACGGCCCGGCTCGCGATTCCGCTGAGATCTTCACTCCGGGGCCGGTGGCGCGGATCTCCGGTGGAACCTTCGGTGATCAAGAGGTCGGGCGCTCACTCGTCCAGCTCGTGCGCGTGCGCAACCTCGGCGGCCAGTTTCCGCTGCGGTTCTCCAGCGGTGCGTCGGTGACCGTCTCGAGCGACTTCTCGATCGTCGCGGACGGGTGTCGCGGAAAGACACTCGAGTTCCAGCAGGACTGCGATCTCGAGGTGCGGTTCACGCCGTCGACCACCGGCACGCGCGAGGCGCTGCTGACCCTCTCCACGAACACCGCAGGCACGAACGTGTTCACCCTCAGCGGTACCGGCGACGCGACGGGCGCCGGCCCGAAGGGCGACAAGGGCGACAAGGGCGACACAGGCCTCCAAGGTTCCCAAGGCGTCAAGGGGGCGGCGGGCCGGGACGCCACGGTCAAGTGCAAGGTGTCGTACGCGAAGGCGACCAAGAAGACGAAGGTCACCTGCACGGTGAGCCGTGCGAAGAGCGCCTCGGCGCGGCTGAGCCGCAGCGGGCGCACCGTCGCGCGCGCCCGGGTGAGCCGTTCCGGCCGCGTGACGCTCAGCGGTCGGCTGACACGTGGTACTTATCGCGTCAGCGTCGGAACCGCGTACGTGACGATCCGGGTGCGCTGATGCGCACCCGCGCCAGAGAACGCCAGTAGCCGGCGCTCTCTGGCGCGGCATCGTTGCGAAAGTGCCGGCCGGACCGGCGTTGACAGGCTCGTACTTCGAGCCGCACGCGACCAAGCTGTCGGTCGCTCGGAGCGCGCGCGCTGAGCACGAGCTCGCCTCGACCGGCGCCGAGCACCGGTCCCGGCAGCGGTTCCCGATAGGGTCACGCTCGTGCCAGATAAGCCCGTCTTCAAGCGTGTCCTGCTCAAACTATCCGGCGAAGCCCTCATGGGTGAGCTGGAGTACGGGACCGACCCCGATCGCCTCGCCGCAGTGGCGGCGCAGATCCGTACGGTGCGCGAACGCGGAGTCGAGGTGGCCGTCGTCGTCGGAGCCGGAAACATCTTCCGCGGGATGACGGGTGCTGCGGCGGGGATGGATCGCGCCACCGCCGACTACATGGGGATGCTCGCGACGCTGCTGAATGCGCTACCGCTCCAAGACGCGCTCGAGCGCGAGAACATTGATGTTCGCGTGCAGTCGGCGATCGCTGTCGCGGAGGTCGCTGAGCCGTACATCCGGCGGCGCGCGATGCGCCATCTGGAGAAGGGTCGTGTCGTGATCTTCGGAGCCGGCACCGGCAATCCGTTCTTCACGACCGACACTGCGGCGGCGCTGCGTGCGACCGAGGTCCATGCAGAGGCGATCCTGATGGCGAAGAACGGAGTGGACGGCGTCTACGACGCCGACCCGCGGGAGCATCCAGACGCGACGCTGATCCCCGAGATCACCCACATGGATGCCCTTCAGCGTGGACTGAAGGTGATGGACGCGACCGCACTCACCCTGTGTGCCGAGAGCAACCTCCCGATCCACGTCTTCAACATGGACGATGAGCGAAATATCGACCGGATAGTCTGCGGCGAGCACGTCGGGACCTTGGTGACCTCATGAGTGAACTGATCGACGAACTGCTCTCCGACGCCGGGGAGCGCATGACGAAGGCCGTCGAGGCCACGAATCACGAGTTCCAGTCAGTGCGCACCGGCCGTGCGAGCCCGGCCCTGCTCGATCGCGTCGCCGTCGACTACTACGGCACCGTGACACCCCTGAAGCAGATGGCGACGATCTCGGCGCCGGAGGCCACGCTGCTCACGGTTCAGCCGTACGACCAGAGCGCCATCAAGGCGATCGAGAAGGCGATCCTCGAGTCCGATGTCGGACTCACGCCGAACAACGACGGCAAGCTCATCCGCCTGCAGATCCCGCCGCTCAACGAGGAGCGACGCAAGGAGATGGTGAAGGTCGCCCGCAACATCGCGGAAGAGGGCCGCATCTCGATCCGCAACGTCCGGCGCGACATCATGCATGACCTGCGTGAACTCAAGGAGGCGGGCGACGTGGGTGCCGACGACGAGCGCCGCGGTGAGGGTGAGCTCCAGAAGCTCACCGACGGCCGCATCGCCGATCTGGACGGGCTCCTGAAGGGCAAAGAAGCCGAGATCATGGAAGTGTGATGACGGCGGACGGCCGCGCGGCGCGGTACGTCGCCATCATCACCGACGGCAACGGACGCTGGGCGGCAGAGCGGGGTCTTCCCCCGATCGACGGTCACAGCGCCGGGGCCGATGTCGTCAAGGCGCGCCTGCGGGACGCCGTCGAGCTCGGGATCCGCGAGCTGACCGTCTATTCGTTCTCGACAGAGAACTGGTCGCGCCCCGCCGAGGAGGTCACGGCGCTCATGCGCATGTTCTCCGAGCGGATTCGCACGGAGACCCCGGAGCTGCGTGAGCAGGGCGTGCGCATGCGGTTCATCGGACGCCGGGACCGGGTCGCGCCCGCGCTCCTCGAGCAGATGACCTGGGCCGAGAAGGAGACGGCTCAGGGTGATCGACTCACCCTGTTCGTCGCCTTCGACTATGGCGGACGCAACGAGATCCTCGACGCGGCGGCGCAGTACGAGGGTGGTGGGGAGGACGCGTTCCGCGAACTGCTCTACGCCCCGGAGATGCACGATCCCGACCTCGTCATCCGCACGAGCGGTGAGCGGCGGCTCTCGAACTACCTCCTCTGGCAGTCCGCGTACGCCGAGCTCGTGTTCCGTGACGAGTTGTGGCCGGACTTCGATCGCGCGGCGTTCGAGGCGTCGCTGGACGAGTTCGCGGCACGCTCACGGCGGTTCGGGGGACGCTGATGCCGCGCTCCGGACGCCGCGGCGGGGTCCGCCGCGCCCACGCTGCACAGCGCCGCAACCAGCGATCAGATCTCGCGGCCCGCGTCATCGCGGCCGTCCCGATGGCGCTGCTCGCGATCGTCCTCGTGGCGCTCGGCGGGGTCGTCTTCGCGCTCGGCATGCTCATCGTCGGCGCGATCTGCCTGCGTGAGTTCTTCACGATGTTCGAGCGCGCCCGCCCGCCGATCTTCGCGGGGCTGCTCGCGTTCGTCGGCCTCATGCTCGCTGCGGGTCTGGGCAGCGCGACGACGGTGTTGCTCGCGCTGCTCATCGCCGTTCCCGTGATCTTCGTGCTCGGTATGCGTCAGCCGGGAGGCGTCGGCGCCCCCGGCATCACGGTGGCCGTCTTCGGTCTCGTCTGGATCGGTCTGCCGCTGGCGCACGTCGTCCTGCTGCGCGATCTCGTCCATGGCGGCGGGGTCCTCGTCATCGTCCTGCTCGCGACCTTCGCGAGCGACACCGGGGCCTATCTCGGGGGGCGCGCGTTCGGACGCCGCCCGCTCGCTCCGGCGATCTCGCCGAACAAGACGGTCGAAGGCTTCATCTTCGGTGTGGTCGCCGGCACCCTTGCAGCGTGGTTCGCCGGGCTCTACGACGACTGGCTGACCGGCCCGCAGGCACTGCTCCTCGGCGTGACGGTGGCGCTCGTGGCCCCGCTCGGCGATCTCTTCGAGAGCTTCATGAAGCGTCAGGCGGGTGTGAAGGACTCCGGGACGGTCTTCGGGGCGCACGGCGGTGCGCTCGACCGGCTCGACGGCGCACTCTTCGCGATCGTCGTCGGCTACTACGTCTGGCAGGCGATCCTGTGAGCCGGCGCCTCGTCATCCTCGGCTCCACCGGGTCGATCGGCGTTCAGGCGCTCGATGTGGTCTCACGGACCGAGGACTTCGACGTCGTGGGGCTCGCTGCGGGCCGCAGGGGCGCCGAACTCGCCGCGCAGGCCGCCCGGTTCGGGGTCGGGCGCATTGCGGTCGCCGATGATGCCGCGGCGCAGGCCGCGCGTACCGCCGGCTATGAGGGCGAGCTGCTCGTCGGGCCCGCGGGCCTCGTCGAACTGATCACCGGCGCCGACGCGGACCTCGTCCTCAACGCGCTCGTCGGATCGGCGGGCCTGGGGCCGACGGTCGCGACGCTCGGTGAGGGGATCGATCTCGCGCTCGCCAACAAGGAGTCGCTCGTCGTCGGAGGTGAGCTCGTGATGCAGCTCGCCGAGGCGACCGGCGCCCGCATCCTGCCGGTCGACTCGGAGCATTCAGCGCTCCACCAGCTGCTCGCCGGCGAGGGCTCCGGGGCCGTCGAGCGCCTCGTTCTGACGGCGTCCGGAGGTCCGTTCCGTGGTCGCAGCGCCGCCGAGCTCGCCAACGTGACCGTCGCGCAGGCGCTGCGCCATCCGACGTGGGAGATGGGCGGCAAGATCACGATCGACTCGGCGACCCTGATGAACAAGGGGCTCGAGGTCATCGAGGCGCACCACCTGTTCGGCACGCCCTACGACCGGATCGATGTCGTGGTGCACCCGCAGTCGGTGATTCACGCCTACGTCCTGCTCTGTGACGGCGCGGCGCTCGCGCACCTCGGCCATCCCGACATGCGCGTCCCGATCTCCTACGCGCTCAGCTGGCCGGAGCGGATGGAGCTGCCGACGCGCGCCCTCGATCTGGCCGAGGTCGGATCGCTCACCTTCGAACCACCGGATCTCGAGGCGTTTCCCTGCCTGCGCCTGGCCGGGGAGGCCGCCCGCGCCGGCGGGACGGCTCCGTGCGTGCTGAATGCCGCCAATGAGGAGGCGGTGGGCGCGTTTCTCGACGGAAGCGCGTCGTTCACCGCGATCGCCGCCGTCATCGCCGACACCCTCGACGATGTCGCGCCCGAGCCGCTGCGGTCGTTCGACAGCCTGTACGAGGCGGACCGGGCAGCGCGCGAGCGGGCGCGGTTCCATCTCGAGCGCCGCGTCTGAGCGTGCTGGACCGGCGGGTCGCCGCCCGAGGGTTGTCACACTGACCCAGTGAGTTACGTCCTCGCTTTCGTCGGGTTCTCGCTCCTCGTGCTGCTGCACGAGCTCGGGCACTTCGCGGCGGCCAAAGCCGTCGGGATGCGCGCCGAACGGTTCTCGCTCTTCTTCCCGCCGCACCTCTTCAAGATCCGCCGCGGGGAGACGGAGTACTGCATCGGCGCGATTCCGCTCGGCGGGTACGTCCGCATCACGGGCATGAGCCCCGCGGAGGAGCTCGACGACGACGTCAAGGATCGGGCGTACGTCAACCAGCCGGTCTGGAAGCGCATCGTCGTGATCGCGGCAGGGCCGGCGATGAACGTCCTCGTGGCATTCGTGATCCTCTTCGGCCTGTTCGTCATCCAGGGGGTCACCGTCGGCTCCACGCGGGTCGCATCGGTGGCGCCGCAGGCCGCCGCCGCGTCCGTCATCCGCGCCGGCGATCAGATCGTCGCCGTCGACGGTGTGCGTGGCGATCCGACGGCGCTCGCGGCGCGTGTGGCGTCCCATCGCTGCATCGGTGCGCCGACCGACGGCTGCCCGGCAGCGACGCCTGCCGTGGTGACCGTCCGCCGGGAGGGGCGACTCCAGACGCACACGATCACGCCGCGGTACGACGCTTCCACTGGGGCATCACGGCTCGGGATCCGTTTCGCGAGCGACACCCGCAGTGTCGGCCCGGGCGAGGCCGTGCGGCGCAGCGGCGACTCGATGTGGCAGGTGTCGACCCGGACCGTCGACGCGATCACCCGCATCTTCTACGACTCGAGCGCCCGCAAGGATGTCTCGGGTGTCGTCGGGTCGTATGAGGCGACACGCGCGTCCTTCGAGTTCGACTGGGTCCGGGCGATGCTCATCCTCGCGGTGATCTCGCTCTCGCTGGCGCTCGTGAACCTTTTCCCGTTCCTACCCCTCGACGGCGGTCACATCTTCTGGGCGCTCGCCGAGAAGGTCCGCGGGCGGCCGATCTCCTACCGCGTCATGGAGCGGGCGAGCGTCGTCGGCTTCGTGCTCGTGATGTTCGTCTTCGCCATCGGGCTGACGAATGACATCGGTCGCCTCGCCGGAGACGGCTTCCAGGTGCGCTGAGCCCGCCGGCTCGGTCAGCGCGCTGTGGTTCGGGCCTGCGCCACGCGAAAGCCCCCTGCATCGCTGAGCTGCGCCGTGACCGTCGCGCGTGTCGCACGCGCAGGCAGCGCGACACGGACCGTTGCATCGCCGTTGCGCAGGATCACGGCGCGGCGGATGGTCGTAGAGCGCGAGGTCCGGAGCGTGAGCAGCACCGTTGACGTGTCAGCGCGAGGGCCCCTGAGACTCACGATCACGACGCGTCCGCGGGCACGCAGCGCGGCCTGGACCTCGAGCACCGCCGGAGCATTGACGGGGTGCAGCGCGCGTCGAACGGCCGTGCCCGGCCGCATCGCTCCGCCTGCGAGCGCCAGATTGTGCTCGCCGCCCGTGACCATCATCAGCTGCCGCGTCGCTGCGGCGGAGAGTCCGGGTGCCACCGACCGGGTGAGCGCGGCGACGCCGCTGGCGATCGCGGCGGCCGCCGAGGTCCCGGAGAAGGTCGCGTACCCGCCACCGGAGGCCGTTGTCGGGAGGCCCTCACCGATGATGGCGGTGTCCACGCTCACTCGGCCGCGCGCGGAGTACGCCGCGAGCGTGCCGCTGCGCGACAGCGCCGCGACGCTGAGCACGTTCGCCTCGGAGCTGGCGGCAGGGTAGGAGGGGGCGACGTCGATGTCGCGACCGGAGTTGCCGGCGGATGCGACGACGAGGACATCGGCTCGCGCTGCCTGAGCCAGCGCATCGCGCAGGCCGGGCGTCAGCGTGTCCGAGTTGAGCGAGACGTTGATGATCGTCGCGCCGTTCGCAACCGCATACCTGATCCCTTCGGCGAGGGCGTCGATGGAGCCGGAACCGTCAGCCCCGACGACGCGCACCGGCATGATGAGCGCCTTGGGCGCGACACCGGAGATGCCCTCGCCGTTGCCTGCTCGAGCGGCGATCAGGCCTGCGACGGCGGTGCCGTGACCGTAGGGATCGATGATGGCGACCCCGCGGGTGACGAGGTCGATGCCGTGGACGTCGTCGGTGTAGCCGTTCTGGTCGTCGTCGATGCCGTTCCCGGGCACCTCGGCGGTGTTGGTCCAGATCGCGCCCTGAAGGTCCGGGTGGGTGAGATCCGCGCCGGAGTCGATGACGGCGACGATGGTCTTCGCGCCGGTGGTGAACTGCCACGCGGCCGGGAGATCGAAGGACCAGCACCCCGTGAAGAGCTCCGGCTGGAGGCTGAGGAGCGGATCATCGACATGCGCGGAGGCGACCACGGCGCCTCGGGCCGGATGGGCGAGCCGCGGGCGTGACGAGATGCTCGCGGTTGGCCGAGCGCCCCCAGTGAAGACGCAGTCGTGAGTGGCGGCCTGTGCTGCGGGCGCGCGCACGACGCCCAGCGCGCAGAGCAGGCTGAGCGCCAGCGCTGCTGCGGTGATGCGCGTGATATTGGGCAGCCTCTGCATCGCGTCCGCGGGATCATCGGCGGGCGTGCGGGACCACCTGAAGCCCTGCAACGTGACGTTGCGCACAGAACGCAGTCGGGCGCACGGATGCGGGACTTCGGCCGGGGAAGCGTTGCCTACACTTGAAGCATGGCTTCGCACAAGCAAATTCGAGTCGGCGACGTCCTCATCGGCGGTGGCGCACCGGTCGCGGTGCAGACCATGACGAAGACCGAGACGGCGAATGTGGCTGCGACGCTCGAACAGATCCGCCGGGCAGCCGAAGTCGGTGCAGACCTCGTCCGCGTGGCGGTCCCGCGCGATGAGGATGCCGAGGCCCTGCGGGAGATCGTCGCCGGCTCCCCGGTGCCGATCATCGCGGACATCCACTTCAATCACACGCTCGCGCTGAAGGCGATCCGCAACGGTGCTGCGTGTGTGCGCCTCAATCCGGGCAACATCGGGGGACGCGACAAGGTCGCTGAGGTCGTCGCGCTCGCGCGGGAGGCGCAGACGCCCCTGCGCATCGGCGTGAACTCCGGGTCACTGCCGGCCCATCTGCGCGATCTCGAGTACGAGGACCCCATCGAGGCGCTTGTGCAGGCCGCCGTCGGCTTCGTCGAGCTCATGGAGAGCCTGGACTTCACTGACTTCAAGGTCTCGATGAAGTCCACGAGCGTGCCGAACACGATCGCGTCGAACCGCCTCCTGAGCGAGCGCATTCCCTATCCGCTGCACCTCGGTGTCACCGAGGCGGGCACCAAGTGGACGGGATCGCTCAAGTCCGCCGTCGGTCTGGGGACGCTGCTCGCCGACGGCATCGGCGACACGATCCGCATCTCGCTCTCGACCTTCCAGGCCGAGGAAGAGGTCAAGGTCGCCTGGGAGATCCTCAAGGCGCTCAAGCTGCGCGAGCGCGGACCGGTGCTGATCGCCTGTCCGACCTGTGGCCGGCTCCAATTCGACATGGATTCCGTCGTCGTCGAGATCGAGCGGCGTCTCGAGGCGTACCCCGACCCGATCGAGGTCTCGGTCCTCGGCTGTGCCGTCAACGGGATCGGCGAGGCCCGTCACGCCGACTTCGGGATCACCGGAGCCAAGGACGCGGGCATGATCTTCAGCCGCGGTGAGCCGCTGAAGAAGGTGCCCACCGGGCAGCTCGTGGACGAACTCTTCGCCGAGATCGACCGCTGGTATGCCGCAGGCAAGACGATTGTGCGCGACGAGCGCGCCGCCGCCGAGGCCGCCCAGTGGCTCTCGGAGAATGAGGACACCTCCGCGATGACCCCCGAGCGGCTCGCAGCGCTCGAGGAAGAGGCCGTGCGGGCACAGCAGGCCGCCGAGGCCGAGCTCGCCGAGCGGTCCCCGGTCGCTGGGCGGCGCTTCTCCCGCGACTAGCGGGTGGTGCCGCGCTTCACCGGGGTCACGATCACGGTCGCCGACGTGGCGGTCGCCCCTGTGGGTGTCCGGTAGCGGAAGCGCATGCGGGTCGTCGCCGTGACGGGCGCAGTGAAGCGGAAGTAGCCGGACGGGTCGGTGGTGACGACCCGCAACGTCGTGAAGGCGCCGGTGCGCCGGGCACGCTCGACGGTGACGGTGCTCGCACCGCCCGGGCGCACCTGGCCCCAGACGGTGGCCACCCGTGATCCGCGGGCCCGATCGACCCAGAAGGGGTTGCGGAAGGTCGCGAGTGCGGGCTTCGGCCGCCCATCGAAGAACGTCAGTCCCGACTGCCAGCCCGAGTAGTCCTGGACACCGATGCCGGTGCTGCGCACCGGATCATCGCGCCAGAGGTACTGGACGAGCATCCGCACCCGGGGGCGCTTGTAGGCGATGTACGCGGCCTGCTGGAGCCAGGCCGACTGCCGTGCCAGCGTGACGCCGAGGTACGGATCGGGCGGATTGGTCTGGTAGCCGAACTCGTCGAAGAAGAAGTCGAAGCGTTTGGACGCCGAGCCGCCGTTGAGCAGGCCGCCTGCGCGCTGCACGCCGTCGACGGTCCGCATGAGGCGCCCGTAGTCCGCAAGATTCGCGTCGTCCTTGTTCGGATAGCCCTTCGTCGGTGTGGAGACCGTGCTGTGCGGGTGGTAGGCGATCCCGTCGAGCGACACGGGGCGGAAGCCGCGGCAGTTCTTCGATGACCGATCAGGCCGCATCGTCGAGGTCACGCAGCCGAGCGCGCGCAGGAAGGTGAGCGGCCGCACGCGGCTCGAGCTCCGGCTCGGCGTATCGCCCTTGGAGGCGAGCGCTGGGCCGTACACGCTTGCGCCCGGGTCAGCCGCCTTGATCGCCGGGATGGCGCGCAGCGCGATGTGCCGATACTGGTGCGGCGCGGACGGCGTGCAGTAGCCGCGGCGGCAGTCGTAGCTCGGCTTGAGCCACTGCTGGAGATTCGGCTCGTTCCAGAGGATGTACCGGTTGACGCGACCGGCGTACCGCTGTGCGACGGCGCCGGCGAAGGCGGCGAACTGCTCGGGGTCCGGTCGATAGCGCTGATCTCGGCGCGCAGGATCAAGGCTGCCCCAAACCGGGCCCCAGCCCGTGATGTTGAGGATCGGCTCAATCCCCTGCTGCCGCAGGAGCGTGACGGCCTGGTCGATCGGCGCCCAGTTGTACCGGGGATCAGCGGGATTGGACGGATCGAAACCGGCCGGTGCCGTCATCCGCATCGTGTCCGGGGCGACGTACGACCAGATGACGAGGATGCGCGCCACGTCGATGCCTGCGGCCTTCCACTGGGGAATCATCTGCGGCGCGAGCTCCGGGGCGCGCTGGGTGACGCCGTCGTCCGCGATGCCGACCTGCAGGTCGGTCGAGGCTGTCGCGGCTCCGGCGCCGCAGGCGAGCGCTGCGGCGAGCAGCAGGGCGATGAATGGGATGCGCATCAGCTGAAGGAACCCGAGTGCGGGCAAGAGGTTGCGGTGGGACGTGCCGAGGGGCGGCTCATGGCCGCCCCTCGAACAGCAGATCCGACAGTACCCGCGCGAGCGGGACGATCGGGCCGGTCGGTGCCGGGCGCGATCGGCGTCAGGATGCGGCGCTGAAGCGCTCCGCGACCTTCGCCCAGTTCACGACGTTCCACCACGCCTTGAGGTAATCGGGGCGGCGGTTCTGGTAGTTCAGGTAGTAGGCGTGCTCCCACACGTCGTTCCCAAGCAGCGGCGTCTGTCCGTCGGTGAGGGGGCTGTCCTGGTTGGGCGTGCTGACGACCTTCAGCGCGCCGCCGTCGAGGACGAGCCAGGACCAGCCGGAGCCGAAGCGATTGACGCCCGCGGCCTCGAACTGCTCCTTGAAGGCGTCGAACGAGCCGAAGGCGGCGTCGATCGCTGCGCCGAGATCGCCGTCGGGTGCGCCGCCGCCGTTCGGGCTCATCGACTCCCAGAACAGGCTGTGGTTCAGGTGGCCGCCACCGTTGTTGCGGACCGGACCCTGGATGTCAGCGGGCAGCGATCCGAGGCTCGCGACGATCTCCTCGATGCTCTTGTCCGCCCACTCGGTCCCGTCGACCGCGGCGTTGAGCTTGTCCACGTAGGCCTGGTGGTGCTTGTCGTGGTGGATGGTCATCGTCTGCGCATCGATGTGCGGCTCGAGCGACTCGTACGGATAGGGGAGGGCTGGGACCTCAAAAGCCATGGGTTCTCTCTTCCTTTCAGGTGGTTGGCCAGAAATCTACACGGCGACGGGTGGTCGCCCGGCCCAGCGGGCGCGCCGCGACCGTCTAGGCTCTGCACGCCATGCGGATGACCTCTCTCTTGCTGCCCACCGAACGCGAGGCGCCCGCTGACGCCGAGGCGCTGTCGCACGTCCTCGGCGTGCGCGCCGGATTGATCCGTCAGCTCGGTGCAGGCCTCTGGACCTGGCTCCCTGCCGGTTGGCGGGTGCATGAGCGCGCCGTCGGGATCATCCGCGAGGAGATGAATGCGATCGGGGGGCAGGAAGTGCTCATTCCCGTGCTCCAGCCGCGGGACCTGTGGCGGCGCACGGGACGCGGGGACCTCGACGAGCAGTTCCGGCTCGAGGACCGCAAGGGGTCCGAGATGGTCCTCGCGATGACGCACGAGGAGCCCATGACCTTCCACATGGCGCAGCTCGTGCGCAGCTATCGCGATCTGCCGAAGATCCTCTACCAGTTCCAGACCAAGGGCCGTGACGAGCCGCGCCCGCGGGCCGGGGTGCTGCGCACGCGTGAGTTCATCATGAAGGACGCGTACTCGTTCGACCGCGACGCGGACGGCCTCGAGGAGAGCTACGCCCGCCACATCACTGCGTACGACCGCATCTTCGATCGCGCCGGCCTTGAGTGGTACCGCGTCGAGTCCGACGTCGGGATGATGGGCGGCAGCGGTGCGCACGAGTACATGGCGCCCTGCCCGGCCGGGGAGAACGAGGTCGCGCTCGCCCCCGGGTACGCCGCAAATGTCGAGGTCGCGAGCGCCGAGCCACAGCCCGTGCAGCTCCCGGCTCCGAGCGCGGCGCCGCAGGAGGTCTCCACGCCGGGCCTGACGACGGTGGATCAGGTCTCCGGCCATCTCGGGGTCCCGGCGGGCGCGCTGCTCAAGGCATTCCCCGTCGTCGGCGAGACGAGCGGCCGCCTGACGCTCGTCCTCGTCCGCGGCGACCATCGCGTCAACGAGGTCAAGCTCCGCAATCACCTCGGCGAGCCGGTGCGCGCGGCGCACCCTGCGGAGATCGCCGCGCAGATCGGGCCGGTCGGCTTCATCGGACCGGTCGGGGCACAGGTACCCGTCGTCGCGGATCTCGCAATCGCACAGACGGGGCAGGGTGGCTGGGTCGCAGGCGCGAATCGCCCGGACGCCCACCTCACCGGTGTCGAGCCCGGGCGAGACTTCGCCTTCGAGGCCGCAGACGTGCGCACCGTCGAGGAGGGCGACCTCGTCGGTGGGGTGCCGCTGCGCATCGAGCCGGCGATCGAGGTCGGCAACATCTTCCGGCTCGGCACGCGCTACAGCGAACCGCTCGGGGCGACATTTCTTGACGAGGCGGGCGTCGAACGCCCGATCGTCATGGGCTCTTACGGGATCGGTCCTGCGCGCATCGCTGCGGCGACGATCGAGCAGCGCGCCGATGAATCCGGCATCTCCTGGCCTCGCGCCCTCGCGCCGTGGCAGGTGCACGTCGTGGCACTCGGCAAGGGCGCAGGGCCGGAGCGCGATGCCGCAGAGGTGCTGTACGAGCAGCTGTTGGCAGCCGGCATCGAAGCGCTCTTCGACGACCGTGACGCCGGTGCCGGGGAGAAGTTCGCCGACGCGGAACTTCTCGGCTGTCCGCTGCGCATCACCGTCGGGCGACGCTCGCTCGAGGAGGGCCACGCGGAAGCGCAGGGGCGTCGCAGCGCGGTCACACTCCCGGGCGTCCCGCTCGGCGACGGCGCCGTGGCGGCTGTCACCGACCTCCTCGCGCAGCTGGCCTGAGGTCCGACGTGCGCCGCGAGGCCCGCTCCCGCCTGACGCTGAGGCGCCTCTTCGGACTCGATCGGTCCGGGCCGCCGCCCGCAGCGACGCTCGCGGATGCGCCGCTTCGCCCATGGACGATTCCCAATGCGATCGGCTACGTGCGCCTGGCGCTCGTCCCGGTGTTCGTGGCAGTCTCATGGCACACCGACGGGGTCGGCGTGGGTCCAGCGGTGCTGTTCGGCGTCATCTCCTGGGGCGACTACGCGGATGGCATCGCGGCGCGTGTGACGGGGCAGTACAGCCGGCTCGGCGCGATGCTCGACCCGCTCGTCGATCGCCTCCTCGTCATCGCCGGCGTCGTCGTCTGCTGGAACTTCGATCTGGTCCCGCGCTGGCTCCTCGGCGTGCTCGTGGTGCGCGAGCTCGCGATGCTCGCGCTCGCCCCGCTCGCGCTCCGGCGCGGACTCGAGCTGCGCATCAACTGGTGGGGGCGGCTCGGCGTCTGGCCTGCGATGTCGGCGCTCTTCTTCGGGGTGTGCGGCCTGCGAGACCTCGCCACCGTGCTGCTCGCGATCGGCGTGGCGATGCTCCTCGTGGCGAGCGTCGCGTACGCGCGGGACGCACGTCGGCAGCACGCGACGGGGGCACGCTCAACCTGAGGTTGACCCCCCTGCGGGCGCTGGTATGCTCGCGGGGCGGGTCCCAGTTCCTGACCCCGGACCCCCGCCCCTTCTCATGGACGACACTTTTCCCGACCTCGGCGCGCTCAACAATGACGAGCTCAAGGAGCTGATTCATCAGCTCACCGCGGAAGAGACCGAGATCTCGTACCGGCGACGGATCCTCCACGGCAAGATCGACATCCTGCGTGCGGAGCTCGTGAACCGTCTGCGGCTCAAGCACGAGGGCGGGGGCGAGACGATCTCCGGTGACGACGTGCAGCGCCTGACCGACATCCTGGCTGGTCGTGACGGCCTTGAGGGCGAAGCCGCGAGCTGAGACGGTCGGTCGTGGCGCTCCATTGCCCCGAGTGCGCGTTCGTCAACACGGACGCCGCCAACTACTGCCAGAAGTGCGGGGCGTACCTCGGTGACCTGCACGGGTCGGCTGAATCCTCGACGGCCACCTACCGCATCGACGAGGCAACTGGAGAGCTCGTGCCGGTCGAGCTCGAGGAGGTCGTCGCGGCAAAGGGTGCTGCCCTCGTGGTGCGCTCTGGCGCTGGGCATGTGGGGGAGAGCTTCCCGATCGACCGTGAGCGGATGACGATCGGGCGGCGCCCGGACTGTGCGCTGTTTCTCGACGACGTGACCGTGTCCCGCGACCACGCGCTGCTCGTGCGCCGCGGTGATGGCGTCTTCCTCGACGATCTCGGCTCGTTGAACGGCACGTATGTGAATCGTCGCCGGATCGAGTCGCAGCGGCTCGAGGACGGCGATGAGGTGCAGATCGGCAAATACAAGCTCACCTTCCTCGCTCGATGACGACGACCGCAGCCCAGCCATCTCAGCCGATCGCGCCGGGCGACGAGCGCCCGCGGTCGAAGCCGATGACGATCGGGGCGGTCTGCAAGACGCTGTCCCCCGAGTTTCCTGACATCTCGATCTCGAAGATCCGGTATCTCGAGGATCAGAAGCTCCTGATGCCGAAGCGCACAGCGGGCGGCTACCGCCTCTACTCCGCGACCGACGTGAGCCGGCTGCGCACGATCCTGCGGCTCCAGCGCGACGAGTTCCTGCCGCTGCGGGTCATCCGCCAGGAACTCGCGTCCGGGCGTGCAGACGACGACGTCGCCGTCCCGGGCCCTGACGCCGGTGGCCAGCGCGCGCCGCGGCGACCGGCGATCAGTGGTGCAGCCGGCGCCTCGTTCCCGCTCGATGAGGTGCTTGAGGAGACACGAGCCGAGCCGAAGCTCATCGAGGAGCTCCGCGACCATGGGGTCATCACCGGTGAGCAGCGGGAAGGCACGCTCTGGTTCGACGACACCGAGCGAGAGATCATCCGCGCGGTCGTCGAACTCGCGCGGTACGGCGTCGAGGGTCGCAACCTGCGCGTCTTCCGCACGTCGGCCGACCGTGAGGCGGCGCTCCTCCAGCAGATCCTCGCTCCGGCACTGCGCTCACGCAATACCGAGCGCCGCCGCGAGGCGGTTGAGGCACTCGAGAATCTCGCGAGCGTCACCACGCATCTGAAGCACCTCCTGCTCGTGCGCGACCTGCGGCGCCTGCTCGCGTGAGCGAGCCGCTCCCCGAGGCGTTCCTGCGCAACCTCGTCCGGGACATTCCCGGCTTCCCGCAGCCCGGGATCATCTTCAAGGACATCACGCCGCTGCTCGCGTCGCCTCAGGGGCTGGCACAGGCTGTGCGCGGCCTCGCGGCGCTCGCCCGGCCGCTCGAGCCCGAGGTCGTGATCGGCGCTGAGGCACGCGGGTTTCTCCTCGGGCCCGCCCTCGCTCGGGAGCTCGGTTGCGGATTCGTCCTGGCGCGCAAGCCCGGCAAGCTTCCGCATGACACGGTGCGCGCAGAATATGAGCTCGAGTACGGCACCGACGCGCTGGAGCTGCACGCCGACGCGATCGCGCCCGGCTCGCGTGTCCTCGTGCACGACGACCTGCTGGCGACGGGCGGCACCGCGCTTGCGCTGCGCGGACTCGTCGACAGGGTCGGGGGTGCGGTCGCCGGGTTCGCGTTCCTCATCGAGCTCGCCTTCCTCGGTGGCGCAGCACGGCTCGCACCGCTGCCGGTTCGCACGCTCCTGCGCTACGACGGCAAATAGCCCGTGGCCCGGGTCGCACGCTCGCGCGTGATAGCTGCGACGCCACAGGAGATCTGGCGCGTCGCAGGTGACGTCCGGCGCCTGAAGCGCTGGTGGCCGCATGTGACCCGGGTGGAAATCGACGATCGTGAGCGCTTCACCGAGGTGCTGCGCACACAGCGCGGGCGCCATCTGCGCGCGGACTTCACGCTGATCGAGGTGCGCCCCGAGGCCGGCTGGCGCGCGGCGCAGGAGCTCGGCACGGGACCCTTCGCCGGTGTCCTGTCATCGCACGAGAAGGCGATCGAGCTCGCACCCGAGGAGGGGAGTGGGACGCGCGTGACGATCATCATCGATCGGCGCATGCGCGGCCGCGCGCGGCTCGGCGGCCTCTTCGCACGTCGTGCTGCGGCACGGCAGGCGCAGGCGGCGCTGGACGCGCTCGCCGTCGCCGTCGATGCCGCCGCGTGAGGCTCAGCCTGCGCGGAAGGTGATCGGCCCGGCCAGCAGGACGGTGCCAGGAGCCTTCGGGGTCGCCGTGGTCTTGGCGGTGAGCTCGACGCGCTGGTACATGCTCGGATCGACCGAGATCTGGCCGACGACCTGTGCATCGCCCTTGGCGTCGACGCCCTGGATGTAGCCGAGCAGCACCGGTGCCTGTCCGGACCCGGTGAGCCAGAGCGGGTAGCCGGCCTTCGCGGAGATCACCGGCAGGCCCTGAGCCTGGACGACGATGCCCCGCTGGCCCTGGCTCGTCACGAACTGGGCGACGGCCTTCGCCTTGGGCGTCGGCGAGGAGGACGGCGGGACGAGATTCGCCTGGCCGTCGACCTGCGCCTTGGAGCTCGCGGTCGTCGTGGTCTTCGCCTTGGACGCCGCGCGCGCCGGCGCGTCGTCCTTGGTCGCGCGACCGATGAAGAATCCGCCGGCGAGTGCCGCCACGAGCGCGAGGACGCCGAGCAGGATGGCGCCGCCGCGGCGCGAGGTGGGTGCGTCTGACGGCCTGCGCGACCGTGTGAGCGGCGCGTCGTCGTCGAGCAGCGCTGCCTGCCCCGCGGTCAGGCCCGGCACCTCAGGAAGGGCGAACGGCGCAAGCGGCGCGAGCGCGTCCCGTGCCGCGCGAGCCCAGGAGGACTCCTGGTCGGATCGTTCGAGTGCCGCGTACGTCGCAAGCGCCACGCCGGGCTGCTGCTGACCGAGGAGGTAATCGGCGAGCTCCCTGCGACGTTCCGCGGGCGGAGCGCCGGCCTGAGGGCCGAGTGCCGACACGGCGTCGTGAGCGCGGTCGCGCACGGCAGCGGGGGCCATGCGGAGCTTGCGCGCGATCTCGTCGTAGGAGATTCCGTCGTCGCGCAGCAGGAGGCGCAGGACGGCCTGCTGGTCGTCGGGGAGATCGCTGGCGCGGGTCATCGGGCGTCAAGCGTAGTCGAGAGCGCCGGTATCGTGGCGCAGCGATGATCGACCCCGACTTTCCGCTCGCCGTTCCGCTCGACCGCACGTTCGACGCGCTCTACGGCCTTGAAGTCCTCGAATCAGGTCCCGAGGAGGTCCGTGCCCGAGTGATCGTGCGCGAGCATCATCTCCAGCCGATGGGCCTCGTCCACGGCGGCGTCTTCGCCTCGATCGCGGAGTCGATCACCTCGTCGGCCACGGCGATCGCCGTGCACCCGGACGGCAAGGTCGCACAGGGGTTGTCGAACCAGACGAGCTTTCTGCGACCGGTCCTCGGCGGTCAGGTCAATGCGCTGGCACGGCGGCGCCACCGCGGTCGCACGACGTGGCTCTGGGAGGTCGACCTGACCGATGAGGCGGGGCGCCTCTGCGCCGTCTCGCGCATGACGATCGCGGTGCGGGACCGCGATCCCGCCTGAGCGCGCGCTGGATCAGCCGCGATAGCGGTTGGTGATCGGCATGCGTCGATCACGTCCGAAGGCGCGACTTGTGACCTTGATGCCCGGCGGCTGCTGGCGACGCTTGTACTCGGCGAGGTCGACCAGCCGGATGATGCGGTCGACGACGGCGTCATCGAAACCGCGCGTGATGAGCTGCTCGCGGCCGAGGTCGCCTTCGACATAGCCCTCGAGCACCGCGTCGAGAACGTCGTACGGCGGCAGCGAGTCCTGGTCGCGCTGGTCCGGACGCAGTTCGGCGGATGGGGGACGGGTGATGATCGTCGGCGGGATGGGAGCGTCCGGCCTCGTATTGCGGTGTTCGGCGAGCGTGTAGACGAGGGTCTTGGGCACGTCCTTGATCACCGCGAGGCCGCCGGCGCTGTCGCCGTAGAGCGTCGAGTACCCGACCGCCATCTCCGACTTGTTGCCGGTCGTCAGCACGAGCCAGCCGAACTTGTTCGACAACGCCATCAGCAGATTGCCGCGGATGCGGGCCTGGAGATTCTCCTCCGTGAGGTCCGGCTCGCGACCCGCGAAGACGCCGCTGAGCATGTCGTCGTAGAGCTGCGCCGCGGGCGCGATCGGGATCTCCAGCAGTTCGACCCCGAGCGAGCGCGCGAGGGCGCCCGCGTCGGTGTAGGTCCCGTCCGAGGTGTAGCGCGAGGGCATCGTCACGCAGGTCACATGCTTCGGGCCCAGCGCATCCACCGCGATGCACGCCACGAGTGCCGAATCGATGCCGCCGGAGAGTCCGAGGACGACGTGGTCGAAGCCGTTCTTCCGGGTGTAATCACGCGTGCCGAGGACCAAGGCGCGCCAGATCTCCTCGGACGGGTCCAGGAGCGGTGCGATCGGCGCCGGCCGGTCGGACGCGGCGCCGATGCGGGCGGCTGCGTCGCTGGAGTGTCGGCCCAGGTCGTCGACCGTTGCCGGGGCGCGGTCTGCAGCGGGGCGCGTGCGCGTGTCGTGCAGTCGCGCGGCACTGACCGACGCGATGTCGACGTCGCACACGAGGAGCTCCTCGTCGAACTGCGTGGCGCGCGCGAGCAGCGTCCCCTCGTGGTCCACGATGAAGGAGTGGCCGTCGAAGAGGAGCTCGTCCTGACCGCCGACGAGCCCGCAGAACGCGATGGCGCAGAGGCTGTCGCGCGCGCGCTGGGCGACCATCCGCTCACGGGCGGCGCCCTTGCCTGCCTGAAAGGGTGATGCCGAGAGATTGACGAGCAGCTGCGCGCCGGCCGAGGCCTCATCGGTTGCGGGTGAGCCCGGCAGCCAGATGTCCTCGCAGATGGTCAGGCCGACGGTCACGTCATCGATCTCGACGGTGGCCCCGCTGCGCCCAGCCCGGAAGTAGCGGTGCTCGTCGAAGACGCCGTAGTTGGGGAGGTGGTTCTTGCGGTAGATCCCCTGGACGGTCCCGTCCGCGAGCACCGCAGCGGCGTTGTACACGTCCTGTGCATGCTCCGGGAACCCGATGATCACGACGATCCCGCGCGCGAGGGCGGCGAGCCGCTCGACTGCGGCTCGCGCGTCGTCGAGCAGGTGGTCCTTCAGCAGAAGGTCTTCCGGCGGATACCCGGTGATGGCCAGCTCCGGGAACACCACGAGCTGCGCGCCGGCATCGCGTGCGCGCTCGATCGCATCGGCGATGCGGACCTCGTTGCCGTCGAGGTCGCCGACGACGGCGTTCATCTGCGCGAGGGCGATCCGCATGCGAGGGCCAAGTATTGCGCGGCCGCCGTCCAGGATCCCGACTCAACCTTCAACACGGGATTACACAACCCTCAACGGTTTGTGTATGCTGGATCACACCGGACGTTCCCACGGACAGGAGCAGGCCATGAACCTCAGCGACCCAGCCACGTATTCCCGGATGTATGAGGAGCACTCGCGCGGTGTGTATGGCGCGGCGTATCGGATCCTGGGCAACAGCGCTCAGGCACAGGATGTCGTCCAGGACGTCTTCCTGAAGGTCTGGCGGCGGCCGGCGGCCTTCGATGCCCGCCGCGGCGAGCTCGGGAGCTACCTGCGGCTGATGGCGCGCAGCCGCGCGCTTGATGTCTGGCGCGAGGGTCAGGCCGCCGGCCGCGCCTCCGATCGCCTCAAGATGGTCGTCTCCGGTGAGGAGTCGCGCGTCGAGGACAGCCCGGCGGCGATGGCCGAGTACGAGGAGCGCACCCGCGTGGTGCGCGACGCGCTCGCCACACTTCCGGACCCACAGCGGGAGGCCGTCCTCCTCGCCTACTGGGGAGGGCTCACCGCAGACGAGATCGCACGTCACTCGGATGTGCCCCTCGGCACGGCCAAGAGCCGGATTCGGCTCGGACTGACGAAGCTGCGCGAGGAGCACGAGGCGCAGCTCGCGCCGCTCGCCGTCGCAGCCTGATCCCGGGGCCGGTCACGTCGGTCGAGCTCCATAAGCTCGGCTGCGTGGCCGGTCTCCTCGCGCACCTCGACCTCGACGCCTTCTTCGCGAACGTCGAACTGCTGCGCCGGCCGGAGCTGCGGGGGCTCCCGGTCATCGTCTCGGGCAGTGGCCCGCGCGCCGTCGTCACCACGGCGTCCTACGAGGCTCGGGCGTTCGGTGTGCGTTCCGCGATGCCGACCGTCCAGGCGCGGCGCCTCTGCCCCCAGGGGATTCTCGTACCGCCGGATCTCGACGCGTACCGCAGCGCTTCGCGCGCGGTCATGGCGGTCGTGCGCGATCACATCGACATCGTCGAACAGATGGGAATCGACGAGGCCTACCTCGACATCACCGGCCTTGTCACCCCGAACGCTGCGCTTCGGCGCCTCGTCGCCGAGATCCGCACGGCGACCGGCCTGACCGCATCGGTCGGCATCGGCCCCAACAAGCTCGTCGCCAAGGTCGCGTCCGACGCCGAGAAGCCAGGAGGGTTCGTGCGCCTCACGATCGAGCAGGCACGCGAACGCTTCGCCGGAGCGTCGCCGGGGCTCATCCCCGGCATCGGTCCCCGCACCGTCGAGCGCCTGAGCGCCATGGGCATCACGACGCTCGGGGCCCTCGGTGCGGTGGACGAGGGGACGCTCGCCGCAGTATTCGGTCCGCGCCAGGGCCCGCAACTCGCAGCACGCGCGCGCTTCGAGGACGATGCGCGGGTCGAGCCAGAGCGCGCGGTCGTCAGCGAGTCGCGAGAGCGGACCTTCGAGCACGACGTTCGGGACATCGGCGAACTCGAGGAGATCCTCGGCGTCCTCACCGCGCAGTTGTGCGGCAGTCTGCGCGAGCGCGACCGGCGGGGGCGGACCGTGCGGCTCAAGCTCCGGCTGGACGACTTCACGACCGTGACGCGCGCACGCACGCTCGGACACGCGACCGATGATGAGCGCGAGATTCATGGCACCGCCGTCGAGCTCCTGCGCGAATACCGTCCGGCGCGCCCCGTGCGGCTGCTCGGAGTCGGGATCGCCGGTCTCTCCGCCGGCGACGATCAGCTGACCTTCGCGCTCTGACAGGATCACGCCATGCCGCATGCGGATCTCGGTGGGCGTCGCCTGCACTACCTCCGGCGCGGAGCCGGGGACCCGCTGCTCCTCATCATGGGTCTCGGCGGCACGCACCTGAGCTGGGGCGAGCCGTTTCTTCAGGCGCTCGCCCAGGAGTTCGAGGTGATCACCTTCGACCATCGTGGTCTCGGCTGGTCCGACAATGTCGACGGGCCGGTCGAGATCGCCGACCTCGCGGATGACGCCGGGCTGCTGCTCGAAGCGCTCGGGATCCCGCAGGCACATGTGCTGGGCATCTCGATGGGCGGCATGGTGGCCCAGGAACTCGTTCTGCGACGCCCGAGCACGGTCCGGACACTGACCTTGGGTTGCACCTACGCCGGCGGGAGCGATGGTGCGCTGACCGATCGCGCGGTGATCGACGCTCTCCTCGCGAGCATGCGCTCAGGCGATCCCGAGCTCGCACTGCGCACCCGCTGGGACGTGAACGTCTCACCCGAGTTCGCTCAGACTCCCGGTGCGTATGAGGCATTCCGGGACTCTGCGCTGGCGCTGCCGGCGCCGCCCGACATCGTCATGGCACAGATGCGCGCCACGGCTCGTCACGATGCAAGCGCGCGACTGCCGACGATCGCGGCGCCGACGCTCGTCTTCCACGGCGACGTTGATCGCATGCTCAGCGTCTCGAACGCCGTCGCCATCGCTGCGGCGATTCCCAGCGCGCGGCTTGAGATCTTCGCCGGGACGGGGCACCTCTTCTGGGTCGAGCGCCCGGCCGAGTCGGCGGCGCTCATCTGCGAGCACTGCCGCGCAGATCAATAGAGCGCGGCGGCGAGCCGACGGCGGGCCTGACGCGCCCCCTCGTGCTCCACGCCGAGGGCATCCAAGGCCGCGATGATCACGCGGCGCAGATCATCGTTGTGCGCTGAGCTGGGTGCGACCAGGCCGATGAGCAGGTCGGCAGCGCCCTCCTGATCGCCTGCATCGAGTGCGGCGAGCGCGGCGCTGACGTCGATGTCGCCCGCGCGCTCCAGCGCGATGCGGCTGACCAGGCCCTCAGCGGCGAGGTTGCCCGGGACGTTGCGCAGCACCTCCAGCGCCTCATCCTCCTCGCCCCGTCGGTGCAGCAGCCCGGCGAGCGCCACCGCGGCGTCCGCGCGCCCCGGGTGGAGCGCGAGCGCCTCGCGCAGCGATGCCTCATCACCGGCCGCGACGAGCAGGTCGGTCGCAGAAGGGACGAGGCCGTCGAAGAAGCGCTCCACGGCAGCAGGCGGCTGCGCGCCGACGAACTCGTCGACGACGACACCGTCGCGAAAGGCCTTCACTGCCGGGATTCCCTGGATGCCGAAGCTCTGAGAGATCTCCTGGTTGGCGTCCGTGTCCACCTTCGCGAGCACGACCTGACCGTCGCGCGCATTCGCGGCGGCTTCGAGGATCGGCGTCAGCGCCCGGCATGGGCCGCACCATGCGGCCCAGAAGTCGACCACGACCGGGACCGTGTGCGAGCGATCGAGGACCTCGCGCTGAAAGTCGGTCTGCGTGACGTCGATGACGGTCATGCCGCAAGCCTAGATGGTTGACTGCTGGGGATGGACACCCCCGTGCTGCATGTCGTGGACGCCGGATCGGGCCTGCCCTTGGTGCTCCTGCACGGTCTCACGGCGACGCATCGGTATGTCGTCATGGGCTCTCGCGCGCTCGAGCGAGCGGACCACCGCGTGATCGCATTCGACGCGCGCGGGCACGGTGCATCGGCTCCCGCCGCGCTGCCGGAAGACTACGGCTACGACGCTCTCACGGCCGATCTCCTGCGGGTCCTCGACGACTGCGGCGTCGATCGAGCGGTGCTCGTCGGTGCGTCGATGGGCGCCCACACCGCTCTGCGCGCGGCGCTTGAGCGCCCTGAACGGGTCGCGGGCCTCGTGGTGATCACGCCCGCCTTCGATGAGCGAAGCCATCTCGACCCTGCGGTGCTCGCGCGCTGGGATGCGCTCAGCGCAGGGCTGCGCGCGGGCGGCGTCGATGAGTTCGTGCACGCCTACGGCCCTCCGGCGGGGGATACCAGGTGGGCTGAGACGATCGAGCGCGTCCTGCGCCAGCGGCTGAGCGCGCATGAGCACCCCGATGCGGTGGCCGACGCCCTGATGCACGTCCCGCGCTCGGCGCCGTTCGCGGCGATCGCCGAGCTCGAGCAGATCGCCGTTCCGACGCTCGTCGTCGGCGACCAGGACGATCCGGACCCGGGGCACCCGCTCGCGGTCGCACAGGCCTATGCGGCAGCGATCCCCGGTGCGCAGCTCGTCGTGGAAGAGCCTGGCGCCTCGCCGATCCCGTGGCAGGGCGGGCAGCTCTCGGCGCTCATCGCGGAGCTCGCCGCCCGCGCGGCCTGGAACGGTTGACGACGCGGTGTGCCGCTCGTACCGTCGCGACACGCGATGACCATCGAACCAGGGGAGCCGCAGCTGCGCGCAGACGCGCGTCGCAATCGCGACGCGGTGCTGACCGCCGCGCGACGGGTCTTCGCCGCCGAAGGGCTCGACGCGCCGCTGGAGTCGGTTGCGCGTGAGGCCGGCGTGGGCCGCGCCACGCTCTACCGGCGGTTTCCCACCCGCAACGATCTCCTCGCCGCGGTCTTCGATGACTACGTCGATCGCGTCGCGGCTGTCGTGCGCGAGGCCCCCGACCCGGCGGGCGCATACCTCGAGGTCCTCGAGGCGTGTCTTGAGATCGAGCGACACGACCGCGCATTCCTCGACCTGCTCGCGATGCGACCGTCCCAGGACCCCGTCGTCGCGCGTCTGCAGGTGCGCTTCGTCGAGCTGGTCGACGCACCCCTGCGTGCAGCGCAAGAGGCGGGACGTGTGCGCGCGGATCTCGAACCTGCCGACACGCTCACCATCGTCGAGATGCTGGCCGCTGCTGTGCGACTCGCCGTCACCGGTGGCGACGCCCAGCGCAGTCGTCGGGGCGCTGCCCTGCTGCTCGACGCCATCACGCCTGCGGCCGCTGGCGGCGGGCGCGATCTCAGCGGCGTCTAAGCCGCAGCGGCAGCGGGGAACTCGACGAGCAGCTGGTTCAGGCCGCGCATCGTGATGTTCGGCGTGAAGGAGTAGTGCTGGCCCGGCACGATGCGCATGTCCGGGGCGCGCGCGGTCAGCAGCTCGAGGACCACCCGCAGCTCCATGCGTGCGAGCGGTGCGCCCTGGCAGAAGTGGACGCCCTTGCCGAAGGTCATGTGCGACCGGGCCTCCTTGCGACAGACGTCGAACGCCTCCGGACGTTCGAACCGCTCCGGGTCGTGGTTCGCGGAGGCGAGAAGGATCAGGACGGTGGCGTCCGCTGGGATCGTGACACCGGCGAGCTCGACGTCCCGTGTCGCCCGGCGCCGCCAGCCCATGACGCTCCCGTCGAAGCGCAGGCATTCCTCGACCGCGTTCGTGATCCGCGACGGATCGGCGACCAGCGCCTCCCACTGGTCGCGGTGCTCCAGCAGCCTGCGCAAGCCGTTGGTGAGGGCGTTCGTCGTCGTCTCGTGCGAGGCGACCGCCATCTCGAAGAGGACCGTCGCAACATCGCGCGGCGTGAACTCCTCCGGCTCTTCGAGGTGGCGCCGAGCGAGGTCGCTCGCAAGGTCGTCCACCGGCTCGGCGATGCGCTGTGCGACGAAGTCGTTGGTGTAGCGCCAGAAGTTCGCCACGCTCGTCGCGATGCGCACCTGCTCGTCTGGAGCTGCCCGCCCGTACGTGAACGCCACTCGGTTCGCGCACCAGGACTTGAGCAGCTCGATGTCCTCGGCGGGGAAGCCCAGCAGCGAAAAGCCGGTCAGCGCGGGGAGGGGGAAGGCGAGGTCGGCGAAGACGTCGCCGTGCCCGCGGGCGACCATCTCGTCGATGCGCCCGCCGGCCCAGTCGGTGACGACCGGCTCAAGCGCCCGTAGCCGCCGCGGACTCATCGCCTCCTGGACGTACCGGCGCACCTTCGTGTGGCGCGGCGCATCCGCGTTGATGAGGTTGGGCGGGCGATAGAAGTCGACCGCCGCGAGAATCTCGAGTGCTTCAGGCCCGGGCGGCGTCACCGGTGTCAGGGTCACCGAGCTCGAGAAGTCCTCGGGCCGGGTGAGCACCGCGTCGACCTCGGCGTACCGGGTCACGACGTAGACATCGAGGTCAGGTGCGTAGAAGACCGGGTCGTCCCGGAGCCCCTGGAAGACCGCGTAGGGGTCGGCCAGGAACTCCGGGTCCATCATCGTGAACCCTGCGTGTGCGGGACAGCCGGCTGCGTCCATCACGCGGTGCGGCGCAGGTCAGGCGACGCCTGCCGGAACGCCCTCCATGTCGACGAGCAGGCGCTGCGGGCCGCGGAGCGCGATGTTCGGCACGTAGGTGAGCGTCTGATCGGGCACCAGCGTCATGCCCGGTGCGCGCTCGGTGAGCAGCTCGAGCACGACGCGCATCTCCATGCGGCCGAGCGGCGCTCCAGAGCAGAAGTGCGCGCCCTTGCCGAAGGTGACGTGCTTGCGGGCCTCGCGGCGGTGGATGTCGAAGCGCTCGGCGTTGGGGAACTGCTGCGGGTCCCGGTTCGCGGATGCGAAGTGGAGGAGGATCGTCGCGTCCTTGGGGATCACGAACCCGTCGTCCATCGTGATGTCCTCCTTCGCGCGGCGGCGCCACGCGACGACCGGGGTGTCGTAGCGCAGGCACTCCTCGACCGCGTTGGGGATCAGCGACGGGTCGGCGACGATCTCGTCCCACTGCTCACGGTTGAGGAGCAGCTGGCGCAGGCCGTTGGTGATGAGATTCGTCGTCGTCTCGTGCGCTGCGAGCGCCATGCCGAAGAGCACGGCGGCGATGTCCCGCGGCCCGAACTCGTCGGGGTTCTCAAGATGACGCGCGACCATCTCGCTCGTGAAATCGTCGGTCGGCTCGGCGATGCGGTTGGCGACGAACTCGTTGGTGTACTGCCAGAACTGTCCGACGGCCTTGGCGACGCGGACCTGCTCGGACGGCTCGGCGCGCCCGTAGCTGAACTCGATGCGGTTGTCGCACCACGACTTCAGGAGCTCGATGTCCTCGCGCGGAAAACCGATCAGGGAGAAGCCGGTGATCGCAGGCAGGGGGAAGGCGAGGTCGGCGAAGACGTCTGCGCGACCCTTGGTCAGCATCTGATCGACCTGATCGCCGGCCCACTCGCGCACGATCGGCTCGAGGGCGCGCAGGCGCCGCGGGCTGATGGCGTCGGCGACGTACTTCTTCACCATCGTGTGACGCGGCGGGTCCGCGTTGATGAGGTTCGGCGGGAGGACGTAGTCGTACTCCATGAGCACGTCGATCGCCTCCTGCGTCGGGGGCGTGATCGGAGAGACGGTGTTGGAGTTCGAGAAGTGCTCGACGTCGGGGAGGATCCGGTCGACGTCCTTGAAGCGCGTCACGACGTAGGCGTCGTGCTCCGGGGAGTAGAAGACCGACTGCTCGCGCAGCGCGGGACACATCGCGTAGGGGTCGGTCTGGAACTCCTCACCCAGCATGTCGAAGTGCTTGACGGGGCAGCCGTTGCCGCTCATGGGATCTCCTTGCATCAGGGTGTGGACGGCGGTTGGGAGGGTGCCGGTGCGGTCTTGCCGCCACGGGCGACGAAGTCGCGGTAGCTCGTGGGTTTGCGGCCGAGCAGATGACGCAGGACGAGGCCGTTGCCGCCCTTGAAGCCGTACTTCGCGAAGTACTCGAACATCGCGGTGTAGGTCTCGCGGCGATGTGGGGATTCGAAACCCTCGCCGCGCACGGCGGCCCACTCCTCGATGGTGATCTCACGCGGCTCGACCGGGACGCCGAGCTCGTCGGTGAGGATCGCGGCCATGTCGGCGATGCTCAGCATTCCCGGTGCGCAGAGCTCGAACGAGCCGTTGGCCATGTCGTCGTCGAGCAGCGCCCGGGCGGCGACCTCCGCGAGGTCGCGCAGGTCGACGAGGCTCAGCAGCACGTCGGTCGGATAGGGGCGGCCGATCCAGCCCCAGTCGCGGATCTGCTCGTTGCTCGGAAAGGTCTGCATGAACATCGCCGGCTGCAGCACGACGTACTCGATCGGCACCCGCGCGAGCTTCTCCTCGACCTGAAGGGACGCTTCGTGGTTCGGGATCGGGGAGTGCGAATGGAGCATCGAGATGATCACCACGCGCTGCACGCCGGCGGCCACCGCCGTGTCGATGAAGAACCGCCCGAGCGACGCCTCGTCCGGGTCGGCGCGGGGACAGAAATAGAACGCCGATCCGACGCCCTCCATCGCCTTGGTGAGGGCTGCGCCGTCGCGCAGATCGGCGATGCCGACCTCGGACGCGCCCTTGGCGAGTGCGAGCGCGCCGCCCTCCTCGGTCCTTGAGAGGCCGCGCACGCGGGCACCGCGGCGCGCGAGCGCTGCAACGACCTCGCCGCCCGTCGGACCGGAGGCGCCGACGACGAGGACCGGCTGATCGGCGACGCCCATGTCGCTCAGGACCCGTTGACGGGCACGGCGTCGTCGGGAATCCCCGGGACGCGCTCCATGAGGTTGATGTAGCTCACGCGGTCCGGGTTGATGCGGATGAGGATGCGCTGCTCGCCCTCGAAGCGGCTCGGGTAGTCGATGCCGATGTACTTGCGCGACAGCAGGTCGATGTGCTCGTCGGCGCCCTCGTGGGTCTCCTCCGCGAGTGAGCCGCAGATCTCGACGTACTCGGCGGGGTTCTCGGCATTGATGATCGAGACGGCGATGCGCCCGCTCCGGCGCAGCCGCTTGGGCCACGCGCGGCCGTCGATCGTGTTGAGCAGCAGCGAATCCTCGTCCGCGCTGATCCAGACCGGCGACACGCGGGGTGATCCACTGCGATCCACCGTGGCGATATGCGCCATGTTCGGTGCGTCCAGCAGCGCGCGTACGCGTGCGTCGAAGACCTCTCCCATCGTCTCTCCCTCGTCGTCCATCCGGTCGCTCGTGCGGTCGGCCGGAAAGTTCTATACCTTTCGAAACTTCGGGGCAACCAGCCCCGGCACGGTCCGCTGGAGCGACCGTGAGTGCGCCGGGTTCGGTTGCACTCGATTGTTCCAGCGAATTAGAATCGTCGGGTCCGCAGGGAGGGAGAGTCGTTTGTCCACAGGTGCACGCGTCGTCGGTGATGTGACCCTTGAGGTGCTCGAACAGGGTGACGGTCCCGCGCTCCTCTTCCTCCACGGCGAGGATGGACACGCATTTACGACGCCGGTGATCGAGCAGCTCGCCGCCGACTTCCGGGTCATCGCCCCGACTCACCCCGCGTGGGAGGGCTCGACCCGTCCCGATCACATCGAGGACGTGCGCGACATCGCCTCGGTCTACGTCGAGCTCATCGAGCAGCTCGACGAGCCGCCGATCGTCCTCGGGTGTTCCCTCGGCGGCTGGATCGCCGCTGAGCTCGCCGTGCAAGCTCGGGACCTGATCGCGGGCCTCATCCTCGTCTCACCCGTCGGCGTCAAGCTCGGCGACCGCGAGACCCGCGACTTCGTCGACCTCTGGGTCCTCGACTTCGCCGACCTCATTGCGATCAACTACCGCGACGCGTCACACGCACCCGACATGACGGCGCTGACCGAGGCCGACTACCAGTACCTCGCCGTGGCCTCCGAGGCGACCGCTCGCTACTGCTGGAAGCCCTACATGCACGACCCGAAGCTGCGGCATCGTCTGCGCCGGGTCGCGGTTCCGTCGCTTGTCGTCAACGGCGGCGCTGACGCCTTCACGCTGCTCTCGGGGTACTTCGACCGCTACGGCGCGCTGATCGGCTCCGGCGCTGCACGGCTCGAGCTCCCGCAGGCTGGACGACGGATTGAGGAAGAGGAGCCGGCCGAACTCGCACGGATCGTGCGCGAGTTCGCGGTCGGTGTGACGAACGAATCGGCCGCTGTCGCGGCAGGGAAGGGACGCTAAGCCCGATGTTCCACACCTACGTCTTCACGGAGATGCCGTATCCGTATCTCCCGCCGGCAGATCTCATGCCGAGCAACCGGATCTCAGTTCCGAACTCGTTCTACGACCCGGACGCCGGGTACGAGCTCTACCAGAAGTACTACGACATCTACCAGGCGGCGGATGAGCTCGGCCTCGACTGCATGGTCAACGAGCACCACACGACGGCGACCTGCGTCAACGCCGTCACGCCGCTGAGCATGGCGATCCTCGCGCGCATCACCAAGCGCGCGCGCATCCTCACCCTCGGCAACCCGCTCGCGCACCGGCCGGACCCGGTCCGTGTCGCTGAGGAGATGGCGACGGTCGACATCATCTCGCGCGGCCGCGCGGACGTCGGATTCGTGCGCGGCGTCCCGCAGGAGAGCATCGCGGTGAACTCCAGCGCCGTCGACATGAAGGAGCGCTTCTGGGAGGCCGTCGACCTCATCATGAAGGCCTTCACGACGCACGACGGACCCTTCAACTGGGAGGGCAAGTACTACCACCACCGCAACGTCAATCTGTGGCCTCGGCCCTACCAGCAGCCGCACCCGCCGATCTGGTCGCCGACCGTCAGCGCCGCAAGCGCTCCGGGACTCGCAGAGCGCGACATGACCATCGCGACGCTCGGCGTCGGCAAGGAGGGGTGCCGCGAGATCTTCGCGCTCTACCGCAAGCGTGCGGCCGAGCTCGGGCGTCCCGACCCGCCGCTGAGCAAGTTCGCGTACTCGATGCAGGTCTTCGTCGGTGACACAGACGAGGAGGCCTACGCCGAGGCTGAGAAGGTGAAGCTCTGGTTCAAGGAAGCCGGACGCGCGCCCTTCCAGTACATCGACGTCCCCGGGTACCTCCCGCCGGAGGTGCGCGCCCGCCTGATCCCGTACAAGGCGAGCGGCAATCTGCCGTCGCCGCCGCTCGGTCCGGGGGCCCCGACGCTGCGCGACGTGGTCAACACGCCGGTGTCCGAGCTCACCGGTGGCGGGTTCATGATGGCCGGCGATCCCGACACCGTCTTCGAGCAGCTGCGCGACTTCTTCGACCACGTCGGCGGCTTCGGAAACCTGCTGCCGATGATGCAGTACTCGACCATGTCGTACGACCTCACCTACAAGAGCATGGAGCGGCTCGCGCGCGACGTGCTTCCTCGCTTCATGGAGGAGGTCTACCTGCCCACCGTGCGCGGTGAGCGGGAGATCCGCACCCCGGTCGCCGCGTAAACGGCACCGACCATCCACGCACCCACCGCGCGACGAGAGAGCACAGGAGACCAATCAGATGGCATTCAACGGACGCATGGAGTTCGGGCTGTTCATGCCGCCCATGCACTACCCGCAGCAGAACCCGACCCGGGCGCTGCATCGCGACCTCGAGACACTGACGTACGCCGACACGCTTGGATTCAAGGAGGCGTGGATCGGTGAGCACCACTCGGGTGGCTACGAGTACGTGACCTCGCCTGAGGTCTTCATCGCCGCCGCCATCGAGCGCACGCAGCACATGCGCATCGGCTCCGGCGTCGCGTCGCTCCCGTATCACCACCCGTACCACGTGGCCGAGCGCGCCGTGCTCCTCGATCACCTCTCTCGCGGGCGCACGATGCTCGGCGTCGGCCCCGGCTCGCTGCCGACCGATGCGCACATGCTCGGCGTGCCGTGGTCGGAGACCCGCAAGCGCATGGTCGAGGCCTGGGAGGCCATCTACCACCTGCTCACGAACGACGAGCCGCTGACGATGGAGACCGACTGGTTCACGCTGCGCGACGCGCAGCTCCAGCTCTCGCCGTACTCCGATCCGACGATGGAGATCGCGTTCACCGCGATGGAGTCCCCGTTCGGCCCGAGCCTCGCCGGCAAGTACGGCTCGAGCCTCATCTCGCTCAGCGGCCTCTCGGCCAAGGGCTTCGCGTCGCTCGCGAACCACTGGAACGTGGTCGAGGAACAGGCTGTCGCCCACAACCAGGTGGTGGACCGCAGCAACTGGGGCGTCGTGGCGATGATCCACGTCGCCGAGACGCGCGAGCAGGCCAAGCGCGAGGTTGAGAAGGGCCTCCCGGGCTTCGCGATGTACTCGGGAGCCGTCTCGGAGCGGACGTTCGAGTGGCTCGAGCCGGAGGAGGGCGCCCCGGTGCCCGAGGGCCCGCCCAGCGTCGACGATCTCATCGCCGCGTTCGGCGGCACGCAGATCGCGTGCATCGGTACGCCGGATGACGCGATCGAGATGATCTCGAACATGGCTGAGATGACGGGCGGCTTCGGCAAGCTGCTGCTCTTCTCGGCGACCGACTGGACGAGCCAGGAGGCCAACTTCCGCGGGCTGGAGCTGTTCGCCCGTGAGGTCATGCCGGCCTTCCAGGGATCCAACCGCCGCCCGATGGCCTTCATGGAGCGGGCGATGGCATCACGCGAGGCCGCAGTGGCCGAGCAGCGCGCCTCCATTCAGGAGGCTCAGGCGAGCTACACCGGCACGAAGGAGTCCTGAGCATGGCGATTTCCACCACCACGATGGTCGAGAGCGCGTTGGCGCTCGTCCCGGCGCTGCGCGAGCGGCGCCTTGAGACGGACGAAGATCGGCGGATTCCCGACGCGACGATCGCCGACATCGATGCCCTCGGCATCCTGGGGACCACCGTCCCGGTGGAGCTCGGCGGCGAGGATCTCGGCGTCGACGGCCTGTTTGACGTCTGCTACGCCCTCGGCACCGGGTGCGCGGCGACGTCCTGGGTCGCCGGCAACTACGCGATCCACAACCTCCTCGCGCTGATGTTCAGCCCGGAGGCGCAGGCGGAGATGTTCATCCCCGGAGAGCGCCTGCCGCGCATCTCCACCGGGTTCAGCCCGGCACGTGCCTCGGCCGTCCCGGCCGACGGTGGCTCTGTGATCACCGGTCAGTGGGACTTCACGAGCGGCGTCGACAGCTCCGACTGGGTGATCGTCAATGTGATGTCGGAGCAGGGGCCGCTGGCCCACCTGATCCCGACCGCGGAGCTCGAGATCGTCGACACGTGGCACACCGTTGGCCTGCGCGGCACGGGCAGCAAGGACGTCGCGGCGAAGGACCTCTTCGTCCCGCAGCACCGCATCCTGCCGCTCGGCGTCACGATCATCGCGCAGACGGTCGGGCGCGAGCTCTATCCGTCGCCGTTCCTGCGGCTCCCGTTGACGAGCATGTTCCATGTCGCGCTCATCGGGTCCATCCTCGGTGCGGCGAACGGCGCCCTCGAGGTCTTCACCGAGCAGACCTCCGCGAAGTACGGGGGGCTCAGCGGCATCCAGGTCGGCGCTCGACCCGAGGTGCATCACCGCCTCGGTGAGGCAGCTGCCGAGATCAACGCCGCCCGCCTCGCCGTGCGCGCGACGTTCGCCGAAATGCGCGAGATGGGCGCTGTGGAGGTCGAGCCGTCCGTGCTCGACCGCACCCGCTGGCGTCGCGATGCCGCGTGGGCGGCCAAGATCGCGGTCCAGGCGACCGACCGTCTCTACGCCGTCGGTGGGGCGCACAGCCTCTTCGTCGACGACCAGCTGGCGCAGTACCACCGCGACGTCACCGCGGGCTCACACCACTACGGCCTGTCGTACGACATGCTCTTCGCAGCGCACGGGCAGGCGCGCCTCGGCCAGGAGCCGACCGTGCCGATGCTCTGATCGCCCCGCGCGATCACCGTTCCGGCCCCGGCCGGGCTGCGCCTCCCGTGGAGTGCGCCGGCCCGGCCTCAGTCTCGTTGTCTGATCCCTCACGAAGGACCCTTCACACATGAGCTCCACCCCGTTTGAGATGCCCGCACTGCCCGCCGTCGGCGAGGTGCCGGCGACGATGGTCGCCCAGGTCGTGCGCCAGGATCGTTTCGGCGACCCCGCCGCGGCCTTCCAGATCGAGGAGGTCGAAACCCCGCCGATCGGCGACGACGACGTCCTCATCGCCGTCATGGCGGCGGGCATCAACTACAACAACGTCTGGGCGGCTCGTGGCATCCCGGTCGACGTGATCGGTATGCGCCAGAAGCAGGGCGAGCCGTACGACTTCCATGTCGGCGGCAGCGACGCCAGCGGCATCGTCTGGGCGACCGGCAAGAACGTCACGAACGTCGCCGTCGGCGACGAGGTGATCGTGCACCCGGGCTATTGGGACGCCGCAGACCCGTGGATCGCAGCCGGCAAGGATCCGATGATCGCGCCGTCCGCGCGCATCTGGGGCTACGACACGAACTTCGGCTCGTTCGCGCAGTTCTGCCGAGCACAGTCGCATCAGGTCCTGCCGAAGGCCGAGCACCTGAGCTGGGAGGCTGCCGCCGCTCCGACCCTCGTCGGGACGACGGCCTACCGCATGCTCCACGGCTGGCAGGGCAACACGGTCCAGAAGGACGATGTCGTCCTCGTCTGGGGCGGCTCCGGCGGCCTTGGGACGCAGGCCGTGCAGCTCGTGCGCGAGGCCGGCGGCATCCCCGTCGCCGTGGTCTCGAGCCCCGAGCGCGGCGAGCATGTCTTGTCGCTCGGCGCGGAGGGCTGGATCGACCGCAGCGAGTTCAACCATTGGGGCATTCCGCCGCACTGGGAGGACGCCGCCGGGCAGAAGGAGTGGACGGCCGGCGCGCGCGCCTTCGGCAAGGCCATCTGGGATGTCCTCGGCTCCAAGCGCAGCCCCAACATCGTCTTCGAGCACCCCGGTGAGGCCACCGTCCCGACCAGCATCTTCGTGTGCGAGGCGGGCGGCATGGTCGTCATCTGCGCCGGCACGTCCGGCTACTCGGCGACAGTCGACCTGCGCTACCACTGGGTCCGCCAGAAGCGCCTCCAGGGCTCCCATGGCACCAACGACGCGCAGGCGATCGCGTACAACGACCTCGTCCGCGAGGGGAAGATCGACCCGTGCGTCGGGCAGGTCGTGGGCTTCGAAGACGTCGGACGCGTCCACGCCGAGATGGCCGCCGGAACGCTCCCGCCCGGCAACACCGTCGTGCGCGTCGGGGCCGCTGCATGAGCGAGGCCGCCGCTGACGGGCCGCGCGTGCTGCGGACGGTGCGCGACGGCGTCGCGACGTTCACGCTCAATCGGCCTGACACGCTCAACGCGATGGACCACGGGCCGGGAAGTTTCCAGCGCGAGCTTGTCGACGGGCTCGAGGCCGCGGACCACGACGACGACATCCGGGTGAGCATCGTCACCGGGTCCGGGCGGGCGTTCTCGTCCGGTGGGCAGCTGGGCGCTGCCGGCGAACTGCACACCGCGAACGACTGGTACTGGTTCCTCGGCGGCGAGGATGAGGACAACGAGCGGATTCGTCATCTGCGCAAGCCCACGATCGGCGCGATCAACGGCCTGTGCTTCGGCGCTGCGCTCATCATGGCGGCACACTTCGACATCCTGATCGCATCCGATCAGGCCAAGATCGGTCTGATCGAGACGCGCTTCGGCGGCACCGGCGTCGATGTCCTGACCTACCACGTCGGTCCGCAGCGGGCCAAGTTCCTCTGCATGAGCGGCGAGGTCCTGACCGCCGAGCAGGCGAAGGAGTTCGGCCTCGTCCTTGAGGTCGTGGAGCACGCGCGCTTCGAGGAGCGCGTCTTCGACCTCGGCCGCCGCATCGCGGCCATGCCGCCGGTCGGCGTGGCGATGAACCGCCGCGTCGTCAACGGCGCGATGGATCACATGGGGTGGGGGTCGCAGAAGCACTACGCGCTCGCGCTCAACGCGGTCGCCAACGGCGACTTCCGCGAGCATGCGACGCAGGACGGACGCCGCTTCTCGGACCTCATGAAGGAAGGCTGGAAGGCCTTCAAGGACGCGCGCGACGCGCCGTTCAAGACGCCGTGGCTCGGCGGCTGACGGCCGCTGCGGCGATGCCGCATGGCGCATTGACACTCGCCGCGGGCGAGACCTATTCTGTTTCAAGTTCTTCGAACGGTCGTGCGGGCAGCTCCCGCACAGAGGGGGAGTTGTGAGGCTGGTCACGTATGTGGATGGCGACGCGTTGCGCGCCGGTGTCGAGATCGACGGCAAGGTCGTCGACGCTGAGAAGGCGGCCGGGGCTGCCTGGGCCGGCACCGTCGTCGGGATCCTCAAGGTGGATCAGGCTGCGCGTGATGGGCTCGAGAGCGCAGCGGCCGCCATGGCCGCCGACGGAGCGCCGATCGAGGCGCTCACCCTCGCGCCCCCGGTCCCCGAGCCGCAGAAGATCATCTGCATTGGCCTGAACTACCACGCGCATGTGGAGGAGGCCAAGGGCATCGACAAGGCGCCGAACGAGGCTCCGCCGGTGCCGATCCTCTTCCCGAAGTTCACCACCTCGCTGGTGGGGCAGGACGCCGAGGTCCTGATCCCGGCGGCCACCGAGAAGATGGACTACGAGGCCGAGCTCGCCGTGATCATCGGGCGCACCGCCACACGCGTCTCGATCGACGACGCCCTCGACTATGTCGGCGGCTACAGCGCCTTCAACGACATCAGCGCGCGTGACATCCAGCTCCAGACCCCGCAGTGGACGGCTGGTAAGGCGGCCGACACCTTCGGCCCGTTCGGTCCGGTGCTCGTCACGGCCGATGCGATTGCGGACCCGCAGCAGCTGCGCGTCCAGTGCCGCCTCAACGGTGAGACGATGCAGGACGCGACGACGGATCTCATGATCTTCCCGATCGCGCGCCTCATCGAGTTCATCAGCTCGGTCATCACGCTCGTTCCCGGCGACGTGATCGCGACCGGCACGCCTGCCGGCATCGGCATCGCGCGCAACCCGCCCGTCTTCATGAAGGCGGGGGACGTGATCGAGGTCGAGGTCTCCGAGATCGGCGTCCTGCGCAACACGCTCGTCAACGCACCGAAGAGCTAGGAGTCCCCATGCCCGAGGTCGAGATCCTCTCCGCGTCGTCCGAGCAGCTCCAGGGGCTGCCGCTCGTCGGGTCGCGCATTGCCGGCGAGACGGTGGCCGATCCGTCGGCCCCGACGAGCCAGGTGTTCGACCCGGCGACCGGTGAGGTCACCCGGCTCGTGGCGCATGCGGATGCGGCCACGGTGCAGCGCGCCGTCGATGCGGCATCGGCAGCCTTCGTTGAGTGGCGCGAGGCCGCCCAGAACCGGCGTTTCGCCTGGCTCATGGGCTTCCGCGAGCGGCTCGTCGCAGCACGTCCCGCGCTCGTCGACCTGATCATCGACGAGGGAGGGAAGGCCCGGCCCGACGCCGAGGGCGAGTTCAATCGCACGCTCGACGGCCTCGACTCGGCCTTCTCGATGCCGGTCGCGCTCCAGGGCGCGTACTCCGAGCAGGTCGCGCGCGGCATCGATACGTATGCGCTGCCGCGCCCGCTGGGCGTGGTCACAACGATCACCCCGTTCAACTTCCCGCTCATGATCCCGGTCTGGGACGCCGTCGCTGCGTTGGTCAGCGGCAACACCGTCATCCACAAGCCGTCGCCCCGGGTGCCCTCCGCCTCGGTCCTCCTGTGCGAGATCCTCGAGCAGACCGGCCTTCCCGTCGGCGCGTTCAACGTCATTCAGGGCGAGGCCGAGACCGTCGGCCTGCTGCTCGACCACCCGGTCATCCAGGCGGCGAGCTTCGTCGGATCCACGCCCGTCGCCCACGAGATCTACCGCCGCGGTTCGGCCGCCGGCAAGCGCGTGCAGGCGATGGGCGGCGCCAAGAATCACGTGATCGTGATGCCGGACGCCGACATGCCATTCACCGCCGACAGTCTCGTCTCGGGCGCCTTCGGGTCCTCCGGACAGCGCTGCATGGCCGTGACGCTCGCGGTCGCCGTCGGTGACGCGGCCGACCGCATCCGCGAGGAGGTCTCTTCGCGCATCCCGGCGCTCAAGGTCGGCGCCGGCCGCGACGCCGACAGCGAGATGGGTCCCGTGATCTCCCGCGAGTCGCAGCAGCGTGCGCTCGACTACATCGAGAAGGGCGTCGCCGAGGGAGCGGAGCTCGTCGTCGACGGCCGTGCGCTGGCCGCCGAGCGGGCCGGGTTCTTCGTCGGCCCGACGCTCTTCGACCGCGTCGTGCCCGGGACGTCCCTCTACGACAACGAGATCTTCGGCCCGGTCCTCGGCATCGTGCGCGTCGAGACGCTCGATGAGGCGATGGACCTCATCGACCGCAGCCCGTACGGCAACGGCGCGTCGATCTTCACGGGCAGCGGCCTCGCGGCGCGCAAGTTCCAGCGCGATGCCGGCGCCGGCATGGTCGGTGTCAACGTGCCGATTCCCGTGCCGGTCAACAGCTTCTCGACGGGCGGCTGGAAGGCCTCCGTCTTCGGCGCACACGGGCTTCTCGGCCCTGAGGCGTTCCGGTTCTACACCCATCAGAAGATCGTCACCGTCCGCTGGCCCGAGTCCGGGGCACAGTCGATGGGGATGGCGTTCAACCCCGGCCGCTAGCGGCCCACAGGTTCCACAGGAGAGATTGCGTGCCCACCACCAGCGAACCGACCTACGGCGGGATCTTCGACGTCGCACAGGTTGCCCACGTCGAGCTGCTCAGCCCCGACCCTCAGGGGACCTACGACTTCTTCACGAAGTTCCTCGGGATGTTCGAGACCGAGCGTCATGGCCAGTCCGTCTACCTGCGCGCCTACGAGGAGTCGTACCACCACAGCCTCAAGATCACCGAGTCCCCGAAGCCCGGACTCGGCCATGTCGGGCTGCGCGCGCGCTCCCCTGAAGCCCTGCAGCGCCGCGTCGCATCGATCGAGACGACAGGCCTCGGCGTCGGCTGGACCGACGGCGACCTGGGTCATGGCGACTCGTACCACTTCCGTCTGCCGTCGGAGCAGAACTTCGAGCTCTTCTATGACGTCGACTACTACGACGTCCCGGAGGACCAGAAGAGCAAGCTGCTCAACCGTCCGCAGAAGCGGCCGCCGACCGGCGTGCCGGTCCGCCGCATCGACCACTGCACCTTCACCGCTCCGGACGTGAAGGCCACGCGCGAGTTCCTCACCGATCACCTCGGCTTCCAGGCGCGCGAGCAGATCGTCAGCGACGACGGCTCGGTCGAGATCGGGTCGTGGATGAGCACGAGCCTCGTGGTCCACGATCTCGCCTTCACCGCCGACCCGGCCGGCCTGCCCGGCCGGTTCCATCACGTCTGCTACTGGTACGGCATCCCGCAGCACGTCGCGGACGCGGCCGAGCTGCTGCGCGAGCACGGCTACGTCGTCGAGGGTGGGCCCGGGAAGCATGGCCTGGCGCAGGGCATCTTCCTCTACGTCTTCGAGCCCGGCGGCAATCGCGTGGAGCTCTACGGCGACGCCGGCTACCTGATCTTCGACCCCGCGTGGAAGACGATCAAGTGGAAGGAGAGCGAGCTCGACTGGGGCGCAGCCGTGTACGGCGTCGTCCCCGACACGTTCTTCACCGTCGTCACGCCGCCGGTCGACTGATCACCCATGAGCGCATGGCGTGAGGACGTCCTCTCGGTCGATGGGATCCGGACGCACTACCTCGAGGCGGGCGAGGGGCGCCCCGTCGTGCTCCTGCACGCCGGGGAGTTTGGTGGCGCCGCGGAACTCAGCTGGGAGTTCACGATCCCCGCGCTTGCGCAGCACTACCGCGTGATCGCCCCCGACTGGCTCGGGTTCGGCTACACGGACAAGATCCACGACTTCGGTGGCGGCGCCGAGCGGCGCCTGAACCACATGGCGCGCTTCATTGAGAAGCTCGGTGTCGGAACGGCCGCGTGCATCGGCAACTCGATGGGCGGCCTCCTGCTCGCGCGCGCGATGGCGAGCGATCCGCCCCTGTGGCCCGCGTCCGCCGTCGTGGTCGTCTCCGGTGGGGGGCTCGCGCCGGAGAACGACGCTCGTCAGACGCTCCTCGACTACGACTGCACCCCGGAGGCGATGCGCGCCATTCTCGGCGTGCTCTTCCACGACGAGCGCTGGGCGCAGGACGAGGAGTATCTGCGCCGTCGGCACGAGATGAGCATCGTGCCGGGCGCGTGGGAGTGTGCCGCCGCGGCGCGTCTGCGCTCGCCCGTCGCCCCGACGCGCAAGGACTTCGGCGTCCCGGATCCGACGCCATGGGAGTCGATCACGCAGCCGACCCTGATGGTCGCCGGCGCGCAGGACAAGCTCAAGGTCCCCGGCTACGCCAATGAGCTCGCCGAGCGCCTGCCCGACGGACGCGTCATCGTCTACGAGAACTGCGGCCACGCGCCGAACATCGAGGTCGCCGACCGCTTCAACGAGGACATTCTGACCTTCCTCGCTGAGGTCTATCCGCCGGAAGGGTGAACTGAAGATGAGCACGACCACGCAGGCCGCGGCGACCGGCGTCGTTCCATCGCCCGACGTCGTGCACGATGCCCTCGTCGTCGGGTACGGCCCGGTCGGCCAGGCCCTGACGACGCTCCTCGCAGAGCGCGGCCACAGTGTGCTCGTCGTCGAACGCTGGCCGCAGATCTACCCGCTCCCGCGCGCCGGCCACATCGACCACGAGGTGATGCGCATCCTCCAGGCGCTCGGCGTCGCCGACGTCATCGAGGAGGACTCGTGGAAGCTCTCGGGGTACGAGCTGCGTGACAGCCACGGCGAGGTGCTCCATTCGTTCGACTGGGGCCATGAGGCGTTCTCCGGCTGGTTCTCGGATTACTCGCTCTTCCAGCCGCAGCTCGAAGGTCTGCTCCACGACCGGGCCGCCTCATACCCCAACGTCACCTTCCTGCGGGGCTGGCAGGGGGAGGAGATCCGGCAGACCGCGGACGGCGTCGAGCTCGTGATCCGCGCGGGTGTTGCGAGCGAAGGCGTCTTCGATGGCGGGCCGACGACCGACATCGTGCGCGGTCGTTACATCGTCGGTTGCGACGGCGCGAACAGCCTCGTGCGCAAGACCTACGACATGGCCGCTGAGGACTTTGGATTCGAGGCCGACTGGCTCGTCGTCTTTGTCGAGCCGAACGACCCGAACCACAAGGTCGACATGCCCGATGTCGCACAGCTCCTGGACCCGGCTCGGCCGACGACGGCCTTTCGGTCCTCGGGCAAGCGCTTCTGCCGCTGGGAGTTCATGCTCATGCCCGGCGAGACGGCGCAGAGCATGTCGACCCCCGAGGTTGCATGGCAGCTGATCGAGCGCTGGGGGCTCAACGCCGACAATGCGCGGCTCGTGCGCAACACCGTCTTCCGGTTCCGCTCGCAGGTGGCGTACGACTTCCGGCACGGGCGCGCGCTCGTCGCCGGCGATGCTGCACATCTGATGCCGCCGTTCCTCGGGCAGGGCATGTGCTCGGGCCTGCGCGATGCCAAGACGCTCGCCTGGAAGCTCGACCTCGTCCTGTCCGGTGCGGCCGACGATTGCCTCCTCGACACCTACACGCCCGAGCGCAGGCCGCATGTGAGCTCGATCACCGAGTCGGCGCTCAAGCTCGGGGAGATCATTTCGGTGATCGACCCGGAGCGTGCGAAGGCGCGCGATGAGGCGCTGCGCACCGGCGAGATGAAGCCGCCCGCGCCGATGCCCGACATCGTCGACGGCATCCTGCGCCGCGATCCGTCCGGGTGGCTCACCGAGAACGCCGGGCGTCTCTCGATCCAGGCGCGGGTACGCCGGGACGGTGTCGAGGCGCGCCTTGACGACCTCGTCGGACATGGCTGGACGGTCATCACCACGGGCTGGGACGCAGCGGTGGCCCTCGCGCCCGAGGCCCATGGCGTGATCGAGCGGCTCGGCGCGTCAGTCGTGCGCATCGATGCGGACGCCGACATCACCGGAGCCTACGCGGCGTGGTTCGCAGACCTCGGCGCCGACTGGGCGCTGCTGCGCCCCGACTTCTATCTCTTCGCTGCGGCATCCGGGCCAGAAGCCCTGGCTGCGGCGATCACCGATTTGCAGGGTCAGCTGCGGCTGCTGCCCGCTGGAGGCTGACATGACTCAGGACTTGGGCCGGTTTCTGCGCGCACGCAGCGTCGCCGTCGTCGGGGCGAGCGAGCGCCAGGCGCGCTCGAACAACGCCGTGGAATCGATGCGTGAGGCGGGCGTCGAGCTCTTCTTCGTGAATCCGAACCGGCCCGAGGTGTACGGCGAGCCCGCCTACGTGAGCCTTGAGGCGATCGGCCGCCCGGTTGACGCGGTCCTGAGTCTCGTCGGCGCGCCGCACGCAGCCGGCGTCGTCGCCGACGCGAAGGCCGCCGGCGCCGGCGGCGTCGTCGTGATCGCCGGTGGGTTCAGCGAGAGCGGGGAGGAGGGGGCGGCGCTCGAGTACGCACTCGCCGCAGCCGCCGACGGCATTCCCGTGCTCGGCCCGAACTGCAATGGCTTCGTTCGTCCAGTGACGGGCGCGCGCCTCTCAGGGGCTCCGCGGCTGCCGTTCCCTGCAGGCTCGATCGGCGTCGTCACGCACAGCGGCGCGCTCCTCGGGGCGTTCGGCCTCGCCGCCGTCGAGCGTGGCGTCGGCTACAGCTCCCTCGTCTCGACGGGGAACGAGATGGCGCTCGACATGGCCGACATCCTCGAGTTCCTCGTCGACGACGAGGAGACCCGCGTGATCGCGCTCGTCATCGAGACGATTCGCTCTCCGGAGCGGTTCTTCGCAGCGGCACGGCGGGCAGAGGCGGCCGGCAAGCCGCTCGTCGCGCTGAAGCTCGGTCGCAGCCAGCGCGGGAGCGAGATCGCGACGTCGCACACCGGCGCGCTCACAGGGGAGGCGTGGATCTACGATGCCGCGCTGCGCCAGCACGGGATCGCGATCGCCGTCGACCTCGTCGACCTGCTCGATCGTGCGACGCTGCTCGCGCAGCTGCCGCCCGAGCGCTGGTCGCCGGTGCGGGGGCTCGCCGTGATCTCGCTCTCAGGTGGATGGTCGGCAATGGCGAGCGACGTCTGCGCCGACGAGGGCGTCGAGCTTCCTGCGGTACTCGACCTGCGTGATGCCATCAACGAGGTCGTCCCGGAGCGTGTGACCGTCAACCCGCTCGACATGACCGGTTTCGCCATGGGGCGGCCGGAGGTCGTCCGCAGCCTGCTCGACATCTACGACGCGAGCCCAGAGATCGACGCGATCCTCATCCAGTGGTTCGTCGACGAGACGGCCGAAGCGCCTGGCGCCGCGATCATCGAAGCTGCGACCGAGGCCGCTGGCGTCCTCAAGACCCCGATCTTCATCGGCTCGATCGAGGATGGCCACCCGGGCCCGTGGACGCGCGCGCTCCCGGCACAGGGCGTCGGCGTGGGCCGCGGCCTGCGGTCGACGGTGCGCGGCCTCCAGACGATGGGTGAGGCGGTGCGTCGCGCAGGGCGGGCTGCGGCGCCTGTCCGTCCGACGATGGCACCTGTGGCGCATCCCAGCGTTGTCGTGAACTCCTCGGCCGGTCCGATGCTTCGATTCGGCGCCGCGATGGAGCTGCTCGCTGATGCGGGCGTGCCCGTCGCGCCCTACACGATCGTCGACGGGACGGGTGCTGCGACCCCCGCGTTCGAGGGGCCGTACGTGGTGAAGCTCGCCGATGTGCCGCATCGCACCGAAATCGGGGCCGTGCGGCTCAACGTCAGCGCAGACGGCCTCGGTGGCGTCATCGGGGAGCTGCGGGCGCTTGCGGCGGAGCACAGCCTTCCGGCCGACGTCGTCGTGCAGCCGATGCTGCCGCTCGACGGTGAGGCGTTCGCCGGTCTGCAAGCCGACGGTGGCCTTGGGCCGGTCGTCGTCTGCGGCGTGGGCGGGATCCTCGTCGAGCTGCTCGGCCGCGTCGCCGGGCGACTCGCCCCGGTGAGCGAGATTGACGCCGAGGAGCTGCTCGACGAGCTCGCCGACACCGGGGTCTTCGACGGTATTCGCGGTGGGCGCGGCTGGGACCGCGAGCAGCTCGAACAGATCCTCACGCGCCTCGGCGACCTCGCCATCGCGGCACCGTGGATCTCGAGCCTCGATGTGAACCCGCTCGGACTCGGTCCGGACGGCTTCGTCGCCCTCGACGGCCTCTGCCTCGTGCAGGACCGCGACGCCTGACCGCGCCGGAACGCGGCGGTCGTCAGGCCGCGAGCGCGGGAGCTTCGGTGCGGCGCAGGTGCTCGAGGAACTCGGGGGAGTACCCCTCGAGCGTCTCTTCGCACAGCTCGTAGAAGTAGTTCCTACCAGCCTTGCGCACGCTGATCAGGCCGGCCCGACGCAGGATCTGGATGTGGTACGAGATCGTGGACTTCGCGATCGGCAGCACGGTGTCCAGATGCGTGCAGGGGAGGTCCCCATCGCTGTGCACCATGAGACGCAACATTTCGACGCGGATGGGCTCGCTGAGGGCCCCGAAGACGGCGACGAATTCGTCGGTCGACTCGGGCGCGATGGGGCTGACGGACGGCACGCGCGTAAATGTACACGAGTGTCCGTTCTGCCAGGGAAGGGACAGTCCGAGGACCAGGCGGCGGCGGTATCGTTCGGCGCGATGAGCGAGATCGCTGCAGCAGACTTCCGCCACGTCCTCGGACACCTTCCGACGGGCGTCACGGTCCTCACGGCCCATGGCGCTGACGGCCCGACCGGGATGGCCGCGAACTCGGTGACCTCGGTTTCGCTCGACCCGCCGCTGATCCTCGTCTGTCCGGCGAAGTCCTCGTCGACGTGGCCGGAGATCGGCGCGACCGGTGCCTTCTGCGTGAACATCATGGCCGAGCATCACGCCGACCTGAGCCGCACCTTCGCGATGAAGGACACCGACCGCTTCGCCGGAGTCAGCTGGCACCACCGCCCGACGGGGCCTGCCCTCGACGAGGCCGTCGCCTGGATCGAATGCCGTGTGCGCGACGAGCACGACGCCGGCGACCACACGATCGTCGTCGCCGATGTCGTGGCGATCGAGGCGACCGAGGGCGCAGCGCCGCTGCTCTTCTTCCGCGGCGGCTTCGGCGCCTTCCGCGATCCCAGCGTCTGATCCACTCCCTGCGAGGGCATCACACGGGGTAGGTTTTCAGGACACACCGCAGTGCACCTGAGGAGACGCCCTGTGACCACCGCCGAGCTCATCGCCGCCGCGCCGCGCCCACCCGCGGACTTCAACCCCGTCGATCAGCAGTTCATCGCCAATCCGTACCCGATGCTCGATCGGCTGCGGCAGGAGTGCCCGGTGTTCTACTCCCCGGACTTCGGCTTCTGGGGGATCGTGCGCTACGAGGCGATCGAGCAGTGCCTGAGCGACTTCGAGACGTTCTGCAACGGTGCCGTGCGCTTTCCGCCGGTGCCCGATTCACTTGCGTCACGCGTCCCTGAGAAGTTCTTCAGCAAGGCGTTCATCGCGATGGATCCGCCCGAGCACACGAAGTACCGCAAGGCCGGGAACCAGGGCTTCACACGCGGCCGCATGAAGCTTCAGGAGGAGCCTGTCCGCGAGATCATGAAGGAGATCCTTGACGAGGTCGAGGCCAAGGGCCACTGCGACTTCATGCAGGACATCGCCTACACGCTCACGGTCCGCACGATCATGGCGCTGCTCGAGGTGCCGGCAGAGCGCACCGAGCAGATGCGCGCTCTCGCCGAGGACTTCCCGTCGATCGTCCAGGACGGCATCGATCCGATGCCCGAGCAGGAGCGCAACGAGCGCTGGGGCCGCATGGTCGAGGCGCGCGAGTACTTCGCCGGCGTGATCGAGGAACGGCGCGCGAATCCCGGGCCCGATCTGCTCTCCGAGTACGCATCGATGCGCGATGAGAACGGCGAGTACCTCTTCGACACGCAGCGGCTCGTCACGCACTGCACGGAGATGATCTTCGGCGGCACCGACACGACGGCCAACACGATGGCCTTCGCGCTGCGTGTGCTCCAGGAATATCCGGAGCTGCGCCAGCAGATCCTCGACGATCCGTCGCTCATCGAGAACCTCATCGAAGAGGTGCTGCGCTACCAGTCCGTGACCGTCGGCATCTTCAAGACGACGACGCGCGACGTCGAGGTCGACGGCGTGACGATCCCCGAGGGCTCGCTCTGCTGGCTGACGCTCGCCGCGGCCGGTCGCGACGGGGAGCGGTTCGAGAACCCCGACACCTTCGACGTGCGCCGCGAGAACGCGAAGGACCACCTCACGTTCGGCAAGGGACGCCACAAGTGCATCGGCGCGCCGCTCGCGCGTGTCGAGGCTCGGGTCGGGCTCGAGGAGCTCTTCAAACGGCTCCCGAACATCCACATCACGGAAGGTCAGGACTTGAAATTCCAGGAGATCATGCTCACGAACGTCCTCAAGCATCTGGACGTGGCCTGGTGAGCGCCCTCGACCATGTGTCGCTCGGAGTGAGCGATCTTGCGGCCAGCCGCACCTTCTATGAGGCGGCGCTCGCACCGCTCGGCATCACGACGCTCATGGAGCTTCCCGACCGGATCCTGATGGGGGCCGGACGCCCGTTCCTCGTCCTCGTCGAGCGCACGCCCACGCGCGATGCGCACGTGGCGTTCACGGCAGCGGACAACGCCACCTGTGACGCGTTCCACGCAGCGGCGCTCGCCGCCGGTGGGGTGGACAACGGGGCGCCCGGACCGCGGCCGCAGTACCACCCGGGCTACTACGCGGCGTTTGCGCTCGATCCGGACGGCAACAACATCGAGGCTGTGCACCTCGCCGCGCACTGACGCACCGTCAGGCGGGCGGACGCTCGTCGAAGCGGGGGAGCCCATTCTCGGCGATGGGCTCCCACGCGGGGGCGTACGCCGCGAATGAATGGCGGGCGGGTCGCACGCCCGGGTCGCCGTCGAGCGGGCCGAGGCGCACCTTGCGGTCGAAGGGATCGCGGGGGTTGCGGGCGAAGAGATGCGACCCGCAGACGCCGCAGAACTCCTTGAGGAACGTCCCGTCGCCTGGGTCCCAGGCGACCAGGGCAGAAGCGCCCTCGAGGATGTGCACGCTGCCGTGCTGGGCGACGGCGTTGGCCGTCGCGCCGGCGCCGCTGCGCCGCTGACAGCGTTTGCAGTGGCAGTAGCCGGCAGAGACCAGCGGGGCCGTAATCTCATACTGGACGGCACCGCAATTGCAGCGTCCGGTCAGGTGTGGGGCGGGTTCAACGGTCGAGTCCATCGGTCCATATAACACCGCTGTGCAACACGGGTAGGCTCGCCACATGAGCGATGCGACACGAACGGTCCTGCGCAGCACGGTCGTCGACGCACCCGTCGACGCCGTCTGGGCCGTGATCCGCGACTTCGGCGACTGGAGTTGGTTCCCGGCTGTGGAGTCCAACGTGCTCCTCGCCGATGGTCGCGGGGATCGCCCGCAGAGCGTGCGCGACCTCAATGGCGGCGCCGCGCACGAGCGGCTGCTTGGGCTCGATGACGACGCGCATGTGATCACGTACACGCTGGACACGGCGGTGTGGCCGCCGGTGCGCAACTACCTCGCGCAGATCAGCCTGCACCGAGTGACCGACGGCGACTGTGCGTTCATCCACTGGACGGCCACGTTCGACACCGACGCGGCCGAGGCCGACCAGGTGGCTGCCGCGGTCGGCAGCGCCGTGTATGAGGCCGCGCTCGAGGGCCTGCGGGCTCGCCTTGCAGCGACAACCGGCCGGGAGGCCTCATGACTACCAGCAGGGAGACCGTCGCCTACAGCACGATTCTCGACGCGCCCGTCGATCGGGTCTGGGCAATCATGCGCGACTTCAACGACTGGCCGCGATGGCTGAGCGTCCTTGAGTCGAGCGAGATCGAAGGCGGCCTGCCCGGCGACGCCGTCGGCGCCATCCGCGTCCTGCGCGCCAACGGCGACACGCCGCGTGAGCAGCTGCTCGCACTCGACGACCAGCACCACATCATCAAGTACGCGCTCCTCGAAGCAGCGTGGCCGCCGATCAGCGACTACGTCGCCACGATCAAGCTGTTCCCGGTCACCGACGGCGACCGCACGTACGCCGAGTGGACAGCGACGTATCGCGTCGACCCGTCCGCAGCCGCTGAAGTCGCCGACGCCCTCGTGGGCATGGTGTACCGCGGGGGCCTTGCGGGCGTGCGGGCGCTGCTCGGCTCGTAGTTCGCTTGCAGTAACGCTCGATAATGTCGGCTCGCGCACCAATGGCCCGACACTGCTCATGGCGCTCGTATCAGGGCGCCCGGAGCACTCACCCGAGGCCGAGCCGGTGCTCCTTGAGCGCCGCGGGCCGAGCGTCGTCCTGACGCTCGACGATGCGAGCGAGGTCGCCTTCGACCTCGTCGAGATCCAGCAGGCGATCGCGGGAATGACCGCGCCGGTCGTCCTGCGCAGCGCCGCGTGAGCGACCTCACGCTGCCCGAGGTGCGCCGCTGCCTGCAGCGCATCGTCGTGTTCATCGACGACGGTGAGCCCGCCGGCGCGCAGGTTGAAGCTCGCCTGGCGCTGCACCTGCTGAGCGCCTGGACCGAACGAGACCTTGAAGTGGCGATGCGCGCGATGCGCGTGACGATCAAGGACAAGGGCCGAGCAACCCCGCGCAAGGTGCTCGACGCTCTCGACCCGCAGCGCGCACGCAAAGGCGCACAGGCGCCCACCCAGTAGTTCGCAGCACGTAAGACGCGCGCCACGCTGGCGCGTGCGGACGGTGATCTGAGTGAGGGCAATCTCCTCAGAAGCGAGCCGCCGCTTCGCCCGTTAGAGGGGCTGGTTGCGGCATGCCCGGATGGACTTACGTTCGGGCGAGCTGGAGCCGAGGGTCTGCGCAGTGCGGATAGGGGCGCGTAAGGGCGATCTACGCCTAAAGAGCGGCGAGGGCGAGCCCGAGCCGGTGGTGGTGGGACGCAGCGCAGGCGCTACGCGAGCATGCGCAGCTGACGATGTGAGAGACGTATGCGGTTCCGTCCGATGCACTCTTTACCTTTGTAGGACTACGCTGTGGGCGTCGCACGCCCGCGATCAGGCCCGCCATCGTCGCGGGCCTTCGTCGTTCCTGGGCGCCACGCGCCACCCCTTCCTCGTAGCCCTTCATGGCAACTAGCTATTGGTACGGCCAGTTCTTCAAGAATCAGCTGGACGGCACCGCCGTCGTCGACTTCGATACCGACACGCTCAAAGTCGCGCTGACGATCACCTTCGACGAGCGTGAGGCCATCGTCCTGCTGCGAGCGCTGCAGTCGCACGACCGCCCGCTCTTCGACCGCGTCGTCGAGGCGCTGCGCCGCGAGCGGCTCACGATCCTGCACCCCGCCGATCCCCCGAGGCCGTGATGATCTACTCGTACAAGCAGCCGCACGAGATCCTTGAGGACTTCCGCGACGAGGGCTTCTACCCGCTCGCGTTCCCGGCTATCTGGAACGGCGGCGAGGCGGTGATCTGCCGCAGCGTGCCGCTCACCGCAGCAGCACGCACGCTGGCCGAGCACCCGAACGCGATGATCCGCGCGCTCTTCGCAGTGCACGTCACGCGCGGCTGCAAGCGCGAGCTCACTCAACTTGCCACAGACGCCGGCGTCCACCTCGCCCTCTAGGAGCGACGGATGCCGACAGCGCGCATCTGCCTGGACTGCAACGTCCTATTCCCTGATGACCGAACGATTCGCACGTTCGGCAGATGCCCCGCCTGCAGGCGAGCGTACGTCAAGCGTCAAGCCGCGCGACCGCGCAAGCACACGCGGCGTGCCACCCCCGCAAGGGCTGCGGCTCAAGGCTTCTACAGCTCGACCGCATGGAAGAAGGCGCGCAACCTAGCGCGCAAGCGTGACGGCGTGTGCACGAGCTGCGGCACGAGCGCCGACCTCACAGTGCATCACGTGCTCGCACGCAAGACGCACCCCGAGCTCGAGCTGCACGTGGACAACCTGACGACGATGTGCCGGTCGTGCCACGGCGCGCTCGAGAACGCGACGCGCAAGCGTTAGGGGGGGTACGTACTGATGCGAGGGGGATGGCAGCCGCAGGGGGTTAGCACCCTCTTCGCACGCGCCGGATCGACGAGAGGGGTATCGCCATGACCGAGCTCGCCGCTGGCACCTCGGTCGCGCCGCCCGCCTCGTTGCCCAAGGGCGCGAAGGCCGCGTGGCTTGAGATCGTCGACGCCTTGAGCGAGCTGCCGATCCTGGGCCGCGTCGACTCGGTCGCGCTCGAAGCCCTCAGCCTCGTCATCGCCCGCTGGCGTGAGGCCGAGGCGCGCATCGAAGCTGACGGCCTCTTCCTTGAGCATCCGAACGGCCACGTCTACGCGCACCCGGCGGTCAAGGTCGCCGAGAGGGCGCAGGCCGAGTTCGTGAAGTGGTCGGCGAAGTTCGGCCTGACGCCGAAAGACCGCGTCGGCCTGGGCATCGACGTGATGGCAGCGCAGGCGATGCAGTCGCGCATCGAGTCGCGCATCGGCCCGAGCCCGCGGCGGCACGGCGCATGAGCAGTCAAGGCCCGCACGTCGCCCAGTTCGCCGAGCACTTCTGCCGGCACACGAAAGGGCGATGGGCTGGCGAGCCGCTCGTGCTCGAGCAGTTCCAGCGCGACTTCCTTGACGAAGCCTTCAAGCTCGACGCGAACGGCAAGCGCGTCTACACCCGCGTGCTGTGCGGACTGCCGCGCAAGTGCGGCAAGAGCACACTCGCCGCCGCCATCGCGCTCTACATGGCCGCCGCTGACGGCGAGCCGGGCGCCGAGGTGGTGATCGCCGCAGGCTCGCGCGAGCAGGCCGCGATCGTATTCGACCAGGCGCGCGCGTTCGTTGAGACGAACCCCGACCTCGAGGACCTCTTCGACGCGCAGCGCTATGTCATTTACGGGCCGGAGAACTCAACGATCAAGCGCATCGCCGCCGACGGCAAGATGCAGCACGGCCTCAACATCAGCGCCGCAATCATCGACGAGCTGCACAGCTTTCAGTCGCCGCGCCAGGAGGAGCTTTGGAACGCGCTCACCACCGGCTCGGGCGCGCGCGAGCAGCCGCTGATCCTTGCGATCACGACCGCCGGCTACGACAAGAACACGGTGCTCGGTCGCCTCTTCGACGCAGGCGTGCGCCTTGAGCATGTCGAGCGCTCGGCGGGCCTGACGATCGCCCGCGACGAGGCCTCGGGCTTCCTGATGTGGTGGTACGGCCTGGACCTTGAGGAGCAGGCTACGAGCGCCGACGCCTGGCTGCTGGCCAACCCCGCCTCGTGGATCACGCCCGAGGTGCTCGCTGCGCAGTCCGCATCGCCGACCGTCGACGAGCTCGCCTTCCGCCGCCTGCATCTCAACATGTGGACCAAGACGCGCGACGCCTGGCTGCCCGCTGGGCTGTGGGAGTCGCTGCGCTCGGACGACGAGATCCCCGAAGGTGCCGACGTCATCGCCGCTGCCGGGCCGTTTTACTACGCCGAGGATTACCACCAGCAGTACCTACACAAGGTGCCACACGGTTACTGCGGCCTCGGTGGCACCGGCGTCAGCTGCCCGATCGGCACCGGTCAGGCAGCCTGATCCGTGAACCAGCGCATTTCGGCTGGGTGTTGTGCGATTCTTACGGAATGCGTAAATCAGTTGCTCTGATCTCGTCCCTCGCCATCGTGGCCGTAATGGCTGCGCCTGCCGCAGCTAGCAGCGTGCCAGCCAAGGCCGCCGCTAGCTGTCCATCATTCCGCGTGCTGCACAACGATCACATCAGCGCTGTGTCGTTCCCCGCTGGCCCTTACCAGATGGTCAACAGTGGCATGTGGTGTGCGCAGACGACCAAGTACTTCCAGCAGTTCCTTAACTCAGGGCACGTGCCGAGCGGTTGGACGGTGAAGCTGCTCTCACGTAAGCGCCGCCGCTTCACGAAGCTCCACACAAACCCAACGGTCGACTTCCAAGCAACTCCTATCAGCGATCCTGCGCCGACACCGACCCCAAGTGGTCTTTCCTGCGCTGGCTCGTTCCGCGTGCTCCACAATCACCACATCGGCGCGATGAAGCTTCCCGCCGGTCGCTACACGATCAAGCTCGCAAGCCATGACACTCCAGGGCTGAACTGCAAGGTTGCGTCGAATGAGTTCGCTTCCTTCCTCGAATGGGACTGGAATGGCGTCCTACCTCGCCCGTGGAAGATGAATGTCGGCGCGAAGAGCTTCTACATGAGTGCCTTTTCGAGCGACGGCTTCAGCGTAAGGTACGTCGGGGGCTAACCCGTACTTGGCGATGAAGCTCTCTGCTTCTCGCCATCTGGAAGCGTCGCCGCACTCGCCGAGCGCAGGCCCAACCCCGAAAGGGCTCTATAGGTGGCGAATCTGCGACCGCTGGTTGCGGTTTCTGTCGCGCAGATCCGCACGCTCGTGGCCCTTGAGGAGTACGTGCTCCCGAGCCGCCGGCGCGTGAACCCGCCGCTCGGCGAGGAGATGGCCGACCGCCCGTACGCGATGCTCAGCCGCTTCACGCTCGGACGGCAGATTGCTGCGATCGGCGTGCGCGCTGGGCTGCCCTTCCACCTGACGCCGCACGCCTTCCGGCACACGTTCGCCTCACGTGCCGTTAGGACCGCCGGAGACCGCGCCACGCAGAGCGCGCTCGGGCACGCCTCGATCCAGACGACGATCGACACGTACAGCTCGCGCGTGACGCTCGACGAGCTGCAGGTGAGCTTCACCGGCTTCGGCTTCGGACTACCTGCCCTATACCCCGCAAACACACCCTAGGAGACCAGTGATGAACCACATGCTCGATAATGTCGGTTATGTAAACCAACGAGGGTATCGGGCGATGCTGCGCCGCGCTCGTATGCTCTGCGTCCATGCGTGACCAGCTGCGGCCCCTCTTCGATCGTGTCGTCATCAAGGAGCTCGACCCCGATCGCGTACGGCGGTCTGGGCTGCTCGTACCGCCGGGCGACCACGTGCCACCGCCGCAACACGGCATCGTCCTCGATGTCGGACCAGGCGTCGATTGGTGGCAGGCTCAGGGCCTGAGCATGCCCGTCGGTCCCGGCGACCACGTCGTCTTCCCGGCGTCAGCGGGCGTGTGGGTCGAGGTCGACGAAGAACGCCTGCTCGTGTGCCGCGTCGGTGAGCTCCTCGGGATCATCGAGCGCCCCGGCGACGCAGCCCCACGCTCCGACGATCCGCGTGCGGCCGGCGACGTGGACCTCGACGACTGATCCGTCACGTCCACGGCCGGTTCGCGACGCGCACCGCGGCCCACATGAGGGTCGCCCGCGTGCGGCACGCGACGCGCCGCAGGCCTCGCCGGCCCGCGTCACAGATGCGGCGCATCTCGTCGAGGAAGCGCTCATCGATCCAGCGGCGCGTCGCTTCGAGTCGGCTCAGCCGCAGGCCGTAGCCAAGGTTCCGATAGCCGAAGTCATGCTGGACGCAGGCTGGGCGGAACGTCGCCGCCCAGCTCGCGGGCGTTGCAGTACAGCCGTCGGTTGCCCAGTCGAACGGTGCAGACACGCTGGCGGCCTGCGCCATGAAGCGTTCGTGGGTCATCGCGACGAACGCTCGGGCGCGGGAGCCCACGTCCGACGTACCCGAGGCGCCGGCTTGGGCAGCCGTGCCCCAGGTGAGAGCCAGTGTCAGCAGCGGGACGAGGACGATCGTGCGTGTCATGGACGCGACGCTAGGTGCAGGTGCTTCGCGGACGGTCCGATCCTGCGCATGTCAGCCAGTTTCGGTGTCTGATACGTGACAGACCGCGCGAGCACCTAGGCTCCTCACCGTGAAGCGCTGGACAGCAGAGCAGGTCCCGGACCAGCGCGGTCGCACGGTGGTGGTCACGGGCGCCAACAGCGGCATCGGGCTGCACACGGCGATCGGGCTCGCCGCTGCGGGCGCCCAGGTGGTGCTCGCCTGCCGCGACGCCGAACGCGGCGCGCGCGCCCTCGCGCAGGTCAGTCCCGCAGCGACGGACGTCGCACCGCAGCTGCTCCCGCTCGATCTTGCCAGCCTGCAGTCGATCGGTGCGTTCGCCGACGCGCTCGAGACCCGATTCGCGCAGGTCGATGTCCTCGTCAACAACGCCGGCGTCATGGCGACACCGCGGCGGGAGACCGCGGATGGCTTTGAGCTGCAGTTCGGCACCAATCACCTCGGGCACTTCGCGCTGACCGGCGCCCTCCTCCCCCTCCTGCGCGCTGCCACCGCCCCGCGCGTCGTCAGCGTCGCGAGTCTCGTTCATCGCATCGGGCGCGTGGACTTCGACGATCTCAACGCGGAGCGCCGCTATCGGCGCTGGGGCGCATACGCGCAGTCGAAGCTCGCCAACCTCCTCTTCACCTACGAGCTGCAGTCCCGCGCCCGTACCGCCGGCTCCCCCCTCGTCGCGCTCGCAGCCCATCCCGGGTATACGCACACGAATCTCCAGGCCATCGCGCCCCAGATGGACGGACGCCCGCTGAAGGGCCGCGTCTACGCGGCGGTCGGCTCACGCACCGGGCAGTCCGCAGCGATGGGGGCCCTCCCCACGCTCTATGCGGTGACGATGCCGCTGCGCCCCGGGGCGTACGTCGGGCCGGACGGCCCAGGCGAGATGCGCGGACATCCTCGCCTCGTCTCGAGCAGCCGGGACTCGAAGGACCCGGTGAGCCGTCGGCGCCTCTGGGAGGCGTCGGAGCGGCTCACCGACGTGCCTGTGCGACCCTGAGCCGGCCTAGAAGCCGTGAGGATGGCGCACGACGTACCCGGAGGCGGGCCGCAGGTCGCCGTCCCAGCGGGACCCGTCGTCCATGCCGGACGTGTCGTACCGCATGAGGCCGTTCGGCGTGCGGATGGTCATGAACATGTGACCGCCGTTCGCGTAGATCGTGATCCAGCGCCCGGGACCGGACTTGCCCCAGCCCGTGAACTCCCCTGAGGCCATGGGCTTCGACAGGAGGCCCGCGGCATGGAGCACGTAGGAGACCGAGCCGGAGCAATCGTAGCCGGCGGCCTCGAAGCTGCCGTGACCGCCACCCCAGATGTAGGGCTTGTGCGCGATGCGATTCGCGGCAGCGATCGCAGACGTGATCTCCTGCGGCGGGCCCGCCGGGCCCGCGGCTCCGGCGCGCTTGAGCACCGGCAGTCCATCACCGAGGCCGAGTGCCTGCCAGGTCGCGGGGCCGACCACGCCGTCGGGAGTCAGGCTGTGCGTGCGCTGGAATTCCTTGACCGCGGACTCGGTGCCCGGGCCGAAGACCCCGTCGGCGTCGATGCCGAGTGCTGCCTGGAGGCGGCGGACCGACGCCTGCGGCGCGGCGGTCCCACGCGAACGCCCACTCGACCGGTGGATCGTCGAGCCGAGGCGACCGGCGCGGCGCAGCATGTTCCAGGTGGCGGGTCCGACGACGCCGTCCGCCTTGAGCTCGTGCTGGCGCTGGAAACGGCGGATCGCCTTCTTGGTGCCCTTGCCGTAGAGGCCATCAGGCGCAAGGCCGAGCGCCCGCTGGACGACGCGCACCCCCGCCCCGTGGTCGTCAGGCTTGACGGTCGGCATGGCGTGAGCGCTGGAGGCGGCGATGGTCGTGCCCAGCACCGCGAGGATGAGGGCGAGCGGCGGCATGCCGCGGCGGAGATGACGGTTCATGAGCATGAAATGGGTTGACGCCTACGAGGTGAGCTGACGGGCTCGCGAGCGCCTGTGGCGCGCGCTACACCGCTGATGCGGTGATTCGCCCCCGCGACCGTGCGGGTCGCAATGGGTCCCCCGTTCCCTGTGGCCTGGGCCATAGGAACTCGGCGTCCGAACAACGTACCAGGGGCATCTCCTGCCCCTGCAGAAACCGTTGCAGGCGAGGTTTAGCGGATGTAAATGGGCGTACCGAGCGGGATCAGGCGCCAGAGGCGCGCGATGTCGGCGTTGCGTACGCGGATGCAGCCGTGCGAGGGCCGACCAGGGATCAGGCCGGGCTGGTTGGTGCCGTGAATCCCGATCACGCCTCCCCCCGGCCAATCCGAGAGCGTCGGGGCGTACGCGGAGGTGCCGATGGCGTGGGTCCCATAGACCGGCGTGTTGCGAAAGCGAAACTTCTCGCGCACGTAAAAGCGGCCACCGGGAGTGATCGTTCCCGGCGCACCGACGCCGACGGGTGCTGACCAGATGCGCTTCCGGCTGCGGAAGAGGGTCGCCTTCAGCGTCGTGCGGTTCACCACGAGCTGGAAGCGGTTCACATTGAGGGTCCCGAGGGCATCGGCCCGGACCCAGCCCGTCGCTCCGTTCGGGCGTTTTGGAACGCGGACTTGAGCCATTCGACGCCATCGATGCCCGTGTAGCTCGTCAGTGCGAGGTAGATCTCGGGGAACCCGTCCTCGGTGAAGAAGCGCAGCGTGCCGATGCGCGGCGCCTTTGAGGAGTGGCGCGTGCGGATGTCGACCATGCGTGCCGGATGCGCCCACCGGCTCAGGGAGTTCTCATCCGAGAGGTGCCTGATCAGCGGGAGCTTCGGCTGCTCTTCCGGCGTCGTCACCGTGGCGGGATCCTGCGCCAGTGCGGCACCGGCACCCGCTCGCCGGCCCCGCAGGCGAGCCCGAATGCGGCGAGGCCGACGGCAAGGTGGCGCGCACGAGGCTTCATCATCGGTCCCAACACGGTGCGCGGCTCAGGGTAGCGGTGGCAGGGCGGCCCGAGTGCCATCCCTCACGACGAACTCGAGCCCGCACTGGGCGGGCTCGAGCGTCGTGGTGATCAGGGCCGGAGGGGCGATCAGCCGGTGAACCGCGGCGCGATCACCTGAGGACGACAGCGGGAGAACTGCAGCCGCAGCGTTTTGGCTCGAGTGAGACTCGAGGTTGCGAACACCACGCGCGCGGTGACCTTGTAGGTCCCGTAGCGCAGCGTCTTCGTCCGGTACCGCAGCAGGTAGCGCGAACCGGAGTTCGGATGCCTGAGCGTCTTGACCTTGTGACCGTTCACATAGAACGTCACCCGCGTGATGCGCTGGCCCGTCACGGCCGCGTAGGCGTACCGGCTGCTGGCGCATCCGACCGTGCCGGCGAGCCGTGCACGACCGGGAACGCTCGCAGCGGTCTCCGGGCTGACCACGATGATCGGCGCGGTGAGCACCGTCGTGGCCTGATCATCAGCGGTGACGACCTTGCCGCCGGTATCCGTACCGTTGACGAGGCCGGTGTTGACGACCTGCGTCTCGCCGACGGTGGTCTGCGCCTGGCAGGTGTACGTCCAGCGGTCGCTCGGATCGAGCTGCTCGGGCGTCGTGTCGCCGTTCGTCGTGACGAGCGCCGGTGGCGCCTCGCACAGCGGATCGGTGACGCGCACCTGGCCGGCGAGGAACGACGTGTTCCCCGTGTTGCTCACGTTGAGCGTGTAGGTCAGGAGCGCACCTGCCGTCGCGGTCGCCGGTCCGGTCTTGGCAATCGCGATGCCGGGCGTCAGCAGGCGCGTCAGAGCGGTGTCGGTGTCCTGCACGGTCGATCCGCCCCGGGTCGTGCCATTGGCCGTCGCGGTGTTCGTGATCGGATCCGTCCCGGTCCCGAACAGGGTCGCGGCGCTCACCGAGCAGGTGAACGTCGTGCTGCTGCCGGCCTCCAGGAGTGCGACGCTCGTCGGCGTCACGTTCGAGCAGTGGTCGTCACTGACGCTGACATCGCTCAGATCGGACGTTCCGCTCGCGGTGACGAGATAGCTGTACGACGCCGTCCCGTCGAGATACAGATCCTGGGTGGCCGGGCTCTTGACGACGGTGATGCCGCCGCTGAGCCGCTCATTCGTGAACGTGCACGTGACGTCCGCCCCGGGAGCGAGTTCGACCGTCGTGACCTTGCGGTCGGTCGGGTCATTCGTATTCAGGCTCGGATTGGTCTGGGTCGCGGAGCACGAGGCGCCGGTCAGGCGATAGCCCGACGGGAGCGGATTGTCCTCCGTGATCACGTAGCTCGCTCCCGGATGGACCCGGAAGACCTTCCGCGAGTCCGTCTCGGCGAGCTTGAACGTCGTGCTCTGATCACCGCTGTTGGGTGTCAGGGTTGAGGTGAACCCGAACTGCGTGTCGTCGTCAGCGACATTCGAGACATCCTTGACGATCCGCACGGTCGCCGGCTCCAGGCACGTGACCGTGGCGGAGTCTTCGCGGTCGGGGCTGTTGGATGCGGTGAGGGTGGCGGTGTTGTCGTACGTCGAGCACGCGATGAAGCTCGTCGTGGCGGTCACATGCACAGCACGCGTTGCGTCGGCCGCGAGCGTGCCGTAATCACACGCCAGCTTCTGACTGCCGGGCGCACCGGTGATCACGCAGTCAAACGGATCACTGGTATCGGACTGCGACGCGATATTCCACGTCACCCCGGCCGGCAGATCATCACCGAGCGCCACACCACTGGCGGTGCCCGGCCCGGCGTTCGTCGTCGTGATCACAAACCCGATCCCATCACCCGCATTCACCGACGCATCATCAGCCGTCTTGGTCACCGAGAGGTCCGGCGTCAGGAGGTTGTTGAAGGTGCACCACCAGTCGGTGCCTCGGGAGATCGCGAGATCCGTGAGGGTCGCGACCCCGTTCGAGAACGACCCGATGGTCGTGCCGTTCGGGTCCTCCCAACCGTTCGCCTCGGTGCTGAGCTTGCAGGAGCCGCTGTCGAAGACATGGCCTGCCTGCTGCGTCTCGGCGATCGTCACCGTGCCGGTTGCGCCCGAGCTCGGGATGTTGCCGAGGTTGAACACCGTGGTGCCGTCGGTCCCGGTCATGTTCTGGCCCGACGGGGTCCCGTCGACCGTGATGGGGCTCGGGACGCCGTCCACCGTGAAGTGCCAGTCGGCACCGCCGCTGACGTATTGCCCGTTGTCGCCGACGCGCTTGCGCACGTGGATGCGTGCATCGCAGTCCGCGATGCGGGCCGTCACCGGCGCGACGTAGTCCTGGAGCGCCGCAGAGCTCGACTCCGAGGAGCGCCCGTGCGCCCACATCGAGCCGAAGCTGAAGCACGCCTCCTCACCGAACGCGCCCGCGTACAGGCCGCGGAGGTTGAGCGATCCTTCACCGAAGAGGCCGGCGCAGATCCACCCCGCTGTGCCGGAGCACGACGCTGCCGTCGAGGCTTCGAGCGGATCGTCGATCGCGCCTGCGTCGATCAGGTCCTTGATCGCCGTCGTCTGACCCGAAAGATTGCGCAGCGCCTGCATCTCGGCGGCCGCGAGGTTGTTCGTCGGCGTGTTCACTGCACCCTGTGCGAGCGCGGCATCGACCGAAACGCTGACGAGCGTGCCGCTCTTGGCGCAGCCCTCGCCGTTCGTCCGGCCTGCTGCTGCCTCAGCGGCGCTCACGGTCGTCGCCGACTCCCACTTCTGGACGTAGAGGCTAATCTTGTCCGGGTTTGCGTTGTCGACGAAGTACGTGATCAGCAGGTCGCCGGTCGTGCGACAGGGAATCAGCGCGCCGGCACCATTGGTCCACTGACGGACGTCCTGGTTGAGCTCGAAGGCGAGGAACGCCTGGCCTGTGCTCGACTGTCTGCGGAACGCGCTGTGCAGGTACGTGTCGCCCTCGAAGAGGCTCCAGGCGACCTTGAAGTTCGTCTTGCTCGGCGTCGCCTCAGCACCCGACGTGTCAAAGGTCCACTCGTCCGGCGTTCCCTCCTTCGAGCCGCCGCCGAACTGCTTGTCCGGGTTGCTGGCGTCGACGAGGGCCCTCATGCCGGAGCCCGTCCCCGTGACGTCCTGCCAGTCGCGCACGGATGACGGGATCCCGGTGCGCTGGTTGCCGTCGCCGCCTTGGAAGGTCGACCCGCTCAGCGGCGTCGATGTTGCTGACAACTCGATGGAGTCGGCGGCGCTCGCGCGGGAGACGCCGAGCACGGCGAACCCGGCGAACAGCAGGGCCGTGAGTAGAACTGCGGGGAGCCACCGTGTGGTGCCCCGCACTGCGTAGCTTGGCATGCGCGAACTCCTCTTCCTCTTTGCGCGCGGTGTGACAGCCGCGCTAGTGGGATGAGGGGAGTTACCCGCCTGGTGGATGCCGGGTCAGCGTGACGGCGGTCGGGGGCGGTCAGCCGCCGGAGCGCACGACGCGAAACGCGCCGCGCATGAACGGATGGACCCGGCAGAAGAACGTGTAGGTCCCGGGCCGCAGCGATGCAGGTGTCTTCCAGCTCGCCGATCCGACACAGCCGTTGGCGATGATCTTCGTGCTCCCGGAGAGGCCGACGCAGTTCGCGGGGTCGGCAGGCTCCGGCACGGCGGCAGTGAGCGGGACGCGGCCGTCGCCCGACTCGTAGACCCCGCTGGTCGCGATCGACGGACCGAAGCCGAGCTCGCCGGAATCGAACGCCACGCGCCCATCGGCGAGCGGATAGCGGATCCCGCCCGTGCGATTGCACGGCGCTCGGCATGCCGTGATCGTGTGGAAGCGGATCGTGAGTGGCTGGTCCGCGTTGACGAACTCAAGCTGTTGACCTTGGCGCACGGCGGGCGGCAGCCCGGCCGTGCCGCGACGTGAGAGGTCGCCCTGCTCGAAGGCGAAATTGCGGATCACGACCCGGTCGACGTAGGGCCCGTTGCGCAGGCGCAGTGGGTTCGAGAGCCCGGGGTTCGGCTCCCCCACTCCGCGGTCGATGTTCTCCGGCAGGCGGCCGTGCGTGAGCACGCCGCGCCGATCGACCTTGCCGGTGAAGGGGTCGACGCCGCCCTTCGGGGTCTGCGTCATCCCGACGACCATGATGCCCATCACCTCGTACCAGGAGCGACTGCGCGTGTCGTACGTCGCGCTGGTCGACAGGATGTCCCCCTTGCGCACCGCGACTCTCCACGTCGGACGCGTCGCCGTCATCGACACATCCCACGAGACGGCGCCCGCCGGCTCGTAGTAATGCGCCCGTGAACGGAAGAGGTTCACCGTCCTGCCGTTGCGGGTGAGCTTGAGATCGGTCCAGAGTCCACCAGGATGCAGGTGGCCGGCCGTGCTCACGAGCGTCGCGTCGCGATCGACCACCCACCGGTTTCGAGGTGGACTGCTGGGATAGGGGTCGGTCGCCTCGTCGGGGAAGGTGAACCGGCGGTCGGCCCCGCCGGTGCCCCGCACGGCGTTGAAGACGGGGTATGGCTTGAGCCCCTCGACGTCCATCCAGCGCGTGTCGATCCGTGTGATGTCGGCGGCCTCTGGGGCGCTGTCCGGGATGAACCACAGCTCGTACGTGATGTAGACCGAGTGCGCCGAGCCGACGAGGTCGTGGAGCATGTGGTTGATGAGCCAGGTTTGATCGGTCGTGTAGCGCCATCCGAATCCCGGAGGCGCGCGGAAGGCCGTCTTCTCCTCGCCTGCGGCGTAGACCGGACGCAGGCCTCGGCCCGGCTCGCCGACGAGCCATACGGCGTGATGGAGATGCACCACGTCGACGGAGGGGCTGCGCCCGCTGTCGGCGTCGACGAGGCCCGGGCGGAAGCCCACGATCCAGCCGTTGCGGCTTGGCCGTTGCGTCTGGACGTTGATGTCGATGAGGTTCTGACCCGGCTGGACCTTGATCGGGCCGAAGCGGTATTTCAGGACCTGGGCGCCCGCCGGCGGGCTCACCTTGAGAATCGGCGGCTCGCCGGCCTGCGCCCATGCGGGAGCCGCGAGTGCGCTGCATAGGCACGCGAGGACGGCGAAGAGCGGGAGGCGCGAGCGGCGGATCATGCGGATGGGACGACCATGACGGCCGACGCGGGCGAGCCTACAGCGCCTAGGGGCGCTGCGCGACGCTCCTGCTCAGCGGTTGCGCCGGCGCTGACTGCGCGCCGTCTTGCGCTGACGGCGCCGGTGCTGCTTGGCCGCCTTGCGCGCCGCGTGCGAGTCGGGACGAGGCCGGTCGTTCTCCGGGTCGATCTTCAGCCCCGCGCTGCGTGCATAGCCCCGGGCATCGCGAGCGATCGCCCAGCCGATGCCGCCGATGAGGATGACGCCGCCGGCGGCGAGCAGCAGCACATGCCACGTCTTCAGTCCGTCGCTCGAGGACGAGGTCACCGACGTGGTCGGCGCCTGCTGCGTCGCGGTGTCCTGCGGCGCGCTGGGCAGCTGATCGAACGGAGACTGCTGCGCGACGGCGGGACTCGCACACGCGAGCAGGCACACGAAGACCGCGAACATGGCGAGCGTGCGAGGCGGGCGGGCGAGTCGTGACATCGGCACGGCACGATACCCATCCGGCACCCCGCGCCGCACCCGGCTATCGTGCGGCTCATGCCCCCCAAGGCCCGTCAGATCAAGGTGGACCAGCGCTCGGCGATGGCCGAGATGCAGGCGCTCGAGACCCGCAGCGACGAAGAACTCGAGCGCGAGCAGAAGTATCGCTCCGCCGCGCTGACAATCCTCGGCGCCCGCGCCGCCGAGCGCTACGACGCCAAGGCGTCGCGCGACTACTTCCAGCGTGCGATCGCCGCCGCGCGCCCACAGGAGCGGATGCAGATCCGCCGCATGGCGGACGCCTCGCTCGCACTCGCTGAGCGCCGTCCGGACGACCTCAAGCAGGCCGTACAGCGCCTCGGGCAGGAGGCTCCCTCGAGCCGTCAGCTGTTCCTGCTGCGCGTCACGGGCCTACTCGCGCCGCCCCCGGGGTCGAGCATCCTGCTGCGTGTCCGCGGCTACCTCATCGTCCTGCTCTTCATCGCTGCGCTGATCGCGATCGGCTGGGGCTTCACGAAGCTCATCGCCCTGCCGTTCGGCGGGGTCGGAAACGTGACCGCGGTGTGGGTCGGCGTGCTCGTCGTGATCGGTGCCCTCGGTGTCCTCGCACTCGTCGGCAGGCGCCGCCAGGCGCGTGCCCGTGCCGCCCGAGGCGCGCCGCGGGGCTGATCGCCGATGTGCGGCCGGTTTACCCTGGCGGGGTCCCGGCCGCAGGAGCTGCGCGATCGCTTCGGGATCGACCCCGCGATCCCGCTCGTCGCCCGCTGGAACATCGCCCCCGGTCAACAGGTTCTCGCGCTCACGGGAGGCCGCGGCGGGCGCCCGCACGGAGAGCTCGTGCGCTGGGGCCTCCTTCCCGGATGGTCGAAACGGCCGGCGGGCGGTGCGCCGATGATCAATGCCCGCGCTGAGACCGTCGCTGAACGCCAGGCGTTTCGCGACGCGTTCGAGCGTCGGCGCTGCCTGATTCCCGCTGACGGCTTCTACGAGTGGCAACGTCGTCCCGCAGGGCCGGCGCAGCCATGGTGGTTCGCTCGGGACGACGGCGAGCCGTTCGCCTTCGCAGGGCTCTGGGAGGAGTGGCTCCCGGACCCGGGCGCGGCGCCGGTGCGCACCTGCGCGATCATCACGACCGGGGCCGCCCCAGTCGTCGCAGCGATCCACGACCGGATGCCCGCGATCCTCAAGGCTGAGAGTGAGGCCGCCTGGTTGGCCGATGGTGCCGGTCCGGAAGCGTTGCTCCCCCTGCTGCACCCGCTCGAGGAGGGTCTCGTGGCTCGACCGGTCTCCACAGCGGTCAACGCGGTGACCAACGATGGACCGGAGCTGCTCGAGCACGCCACCGAGCAGCCGCCGAACACGCTCTTCTGAGCGCCTCGCTACGGTCCCGTTCCGTGCGGCAGGTTCTCCTCATCGCCAGCCCGGTCTCGGGCGGCGGACGTGTGCTGAAGGCGCTGCCGGCTGTCGGGGCGCGCCTGCGAGAGCTCGACGTCGATACACGGATCGTCATGAGCGAGAGCCTCGACCACGCCCGGGCGCTCACGCGCGAGGCGCTCGCCGAAGGACGTGTGCCGGTGTCGTTCGGCGGCGATGGCCTGGCCGGGGCGGTCGCCGGTGCAGCAGCGCAGGTGCGCGGACTCATCGGCGTCCTCCCCGGGGGCAGCGGGAACGACTTCTGCCGCCACGTCGGCATCCCGAACGATCCGGTCGTCGCCTGCGAGCTGCTCAGCACCGGCACCGCGGTGGACATCGACCTGGGTGAGGCGAACGGGTCGCTGTTCCTCGGCATCGCGAGTCTCGGATTCGACTCGGAGGCCAACGCGGCGGCCAATCGCGCGCCACGCATCCTCGGGCGCGGCATCTACGTCTACGGCGCGTTCGCCGCGCTCCTGCGCTGGCATCGCGCGACGTTCATCGTTGCAGCAGATGCGGGCACCGAGGAGTTCCTCGGGTGGTCCGTCATCTGCGCGAACACGAGCGTCTACGGTGCCGGGATGTTCGTTGCCCCGCAGGCGCGCGTCGACGACGGGCTCCTCGACGTCGTGAGTCTGCGCGATGTGGGGCGCCTGCACTTCATCCGCGCGTTCCCCAAGGTGTTTCGCGGAACCCACCTCGCCGATCCCGCCGTGCACCTCACGCGGTCGGAGCAGGTGCGCGTCACCGCGAGCCGGCCGTTCGACGTCTATGCGGACGGCGATCGCATCGCGACGACGCCGGTGACCATCCGCGTGCGGCGCGACGCGGTCCAGGTGCTGCTCCCGGAGGTGCGCTGATGGGCGTCGTCCGCGCAGCCGGCGCACAGGCCGCTGCGCGGCTCACTGCGCGCGCATGCCGCATCGCCGGTCGCGGCGCGACGAGCCTGCCGGGCAAGGTGTTGCTGCGGCTCGATCCAGCGGCCATCGGCGACCTGGCTCGACGGCTTCCTGACGGCAGCATCGTCATCTCCGCGACCAACGGGAAGACGACGACCGCGGCGATGACTGCGGCGATCCTCGAGGCCGACGGGCGCAGCGCCGTGCACAACCGGTCCGGCGCGAACATGGCCGGTGGCATCGCCACGACGCTGCTCGACGCGCGTGGCGACATCGGGCTGCTGGAGGTCGATGAGTTCTGGCTCGACGGCGTCGCCGCGGCGCTCAAGCCGCGCGTCACTGTGCTGGGCAACCTCTTCCGCGACCAGCTCGACCGCTACGGCGAGCTCGAGGCGATCGCGCAGCGCTGGCGGGTGCTCGCGCAGTCGACCGTTGGACAGCTGGTCCTCAATGCGGACGACCCGGCGATCGCCGCCCTCGGCCGCGGTGCGTCATCCCCCATCTATTTCGGCGTGGACGACTCCCGGATCGGGCTCGACGCGGCGCCGCACGCGTCCGACGCGACGCATTGCGGCACCTGCGGCACCCCGTTCGTCTACGAGCGTCGGTACCTCGGGCATCTCGGGATCTACCGCTGCGATGTGTGCGCGACGCGGCGGCCCGCACCGTCAGTCGTCGCTCAGGAGGTGCAGCTCGACGGCGTGTCGGGTTCGCGCTTCGAGCTCGTCATCGACCGAACGGCCAGCATCGTCGAGCTTCCGCTGCCGGGGCTCTACAACGTCTACAACGCCCTGGGAGCGGCGGCTGCCGCGCATGCCCTCGGCATCTCGATGTCCACGATCGTCGTCGGCCTTGAGGCGGTGCGGCCCGCCTTCGGCCGCGGCGAGAGCGTCGCCATCGCCGGTCGTGCGCTCAAGATCCTGCTCGTCAAGAACCCGGCCGGGGCCAACGAGGTCCTGCGCACCCTGAGTCTTGAGGGCGGGCCGCTGGACCTCCTCGCGGTCCTCAACGATCAGATCGCCGACGGTCGCGACGTGAGCTGGATCTGGGACGCGGACTTCGAGGGTCTCGCCCCGACGATCGGACACGCCACGTGTGCGGGGACACGCGCAGCGGAGATGGCCCTCCGGCTCAAGTACGCCGGTGTCGCGCCATCACGGATCACGGTCTGCGAGGACCTTCCCGCGGCGCTCGGTGCAGCGCTGGACGCGGGAATGGGGCCGCTCTATGCGATGCCGACCTACACGGCGATGCTCGAGCTGCGCCGCGAGCTCGTGCGCCGAGGAGCCGCGGGAGACTCCTTCGCATGAGCGCCCAGGAGCAGGTGATCTGGCATGACCTCGAATGCGGCGCCTATGACGCCGATCTGCCGCTCTGGCTGAGCCTCGCCGCAGAACATGGCGGACCGGTGCTCGACGTCGGTGCCGGGACGGGGCGCGTGAGTCTGGTGCTCGCCCACGCGGGCCATCCGGTGATCGCGCTCGATCGCGATGCGCGCTTGCTCACCGCGCTCGAGGCCCGTCGCGGCGGTCTTCCGGTGACGACCGTGACCGCTGACGCCGCGCAGTTTGACCTCGGTCACACCGTCCCGCTGATCATCGTGCCGATGCAGACCGTGCAATTGCTCGGCGGCGCCGAGGGGCGCGCGGCCTTCCTCGCATCCGCTCGTCGCCACCTCACCCCCGACGGCGTCCTCGCGGTCACGGTGATCGAAGATCTCGCCCCCGCGTCATTTGAGGACGGTGCCTGGGCCCCGCTCCCCGACGTCCGCGAGGTCGGCGGTACCGTGTATGCCAGTCGGGCGGTGCGCATGGATGCTGCTCCCGGCGGCACCGCGATCACGTGGCTGCGCGAGGTCGTGCCGCCCGATGAAGCGCGCAGCGACCACCGCTTCCGGCTCGTCCTCGACAGCCTCCGAGCGGACACGCTGACCGCCGAGGGCGTCGCAGCCGGCCTCACGGCCGCACCACTGCGCCGTGTGGACCCGACCGACGAGTACGTCGGCTCAACGGTGGTGATCCTCCATGGCTGATCGCGTGCTGCGGGTCTGCGCCCTCTATCCGGACCTCTTGAACATCTACGCGGATCGCGGGAACCTGCTCGTGCTCGAACGTCGCTGCGCATGGCGCGGCATCGGATTCGCGCTCACCCGTGTCGGCGTCGGCGATGACCTCGATCCCGAGGCCCACGATCTTTTCTACCTCGGCGGTGGCCAGGACCGCGACCAGCGCCTGTGTGCCGCAGACCTCCAGGAGGGCGTGGGCGACCGGCTGCACGAGGCCGCCGCCCGTGGCGCGGTGATCCTCGGCGTCTGCGGCGGCTATCAGCTGCTGGGGCACGCGTACGCCCTGGGCGACGAGGAGATCCCGGGCATCGGACTGCTCGATGTCACGACGGTGCGCGAGGACGGCCCGCGGCTGATCGGCAACATCGCGATCGACGTCGACCTGCCCGGGCGGCCCGATCCCGGGACGCTGGCGGGGTTCGAGAACCATGGGGGTCGCACGCGCCTCGGCCCATCGGCGCAGGCCTTCGGACGCGTCCTGAGCGGCCACGGCAATGACGGGCGCTCGGGCCTTGAGGGTGCGCGCAGCGGCCGCGTGATCGGGACGTACCTGCACGGCCCGCTGCTGCCCAAGAACACGTGGTTCGCCGACTGGCTGATCGAGACGGCACTCGATGACGGGCGGCCGCTTGCGCCCCTTGACGATCGTCTCGAGGATGCCGCCCACGACACGGCGCTGCGCGCCGTCCGACGCTAGACCCCGCTCGAGCCGAACCCGTCGCCACCGCGTGCGTGGTCACTGAGCTGGTCGCGCTCGACCGGATCGGCGACCACCACTGGGACGACGAGCAGCTGCGCGATCCGGTCGCCCGCGGCCACCTCGAATGGCTCGTGCAGATCGGTGTTCAGCAGGAGCACCTGGAGCTCGCCGCGGTAGCCCTCGTCGATCACGCCGGGAGCGTTGACGACCGCGATGCCGTGCCGAGCCGCGAGGCCCGAGCGCGGGACGACGAGCCCAGCATGGCCCGGGGGAAGTTCGACCGCGAGGCCCGTGCGGATCCTCGCGCGCTCGCCGGGGCCCAGCAGCGCCGGCTCAAGCGCACAGAGGTCAAGACCGGCATCGCCAGGGTGCGGGCGACCGGGCAGGACGGCACGCGGATCGAGCCGCTGAAACGGGAGGATCACGGCGCGGTCCGATCCGCTGCGCCGACGATGAACCGCGCGTAGCGCTCAGCGACCGTGGTCGGGACGCGGGCGCGCACGCGCACGCCGTCCGGACCGTCCTCGCGGTCGAGGTCTCCGACCGTCTCATGGAGCTCGGCGAGGCGCGCTCCCTCGGAGTACGGGAGCAGGAGCTCGACTGGGCGCAGCCGACTCTCGAAATCAGCCTCGATATGGGCGCGCAGGTCGTCGAGGCCGGTGCCCTCCACCGCGGAGACCACGACGCACCCGGGGTATCGGCGCTCGAGGTCGGAGTGGCGCTCGGCATCGATGCGGTCCGCCTTGTTGAAGACGAGCATCCGGGGACTGTCGTCGGCGCCGATCTCGTCGAGGACCACGTCGACGGCGCGCATCATGCCGACCATGTCGTCCTCGTCGGCGCTGCCGTCGATGACGTGGAGGATCAGGTCGGCGCGCCGGGTCTCCTCGAGCGTGGCGCCGAACGCATCGACGAGTTGGTGCGGAAGCTTGCGGATGAAGCCCACCGTGTCGGTGAGCAGGTACGGACGCCCGCTGAGTCGCATCACACGGGTGGTCGGGTCGAGCGTGTGGAAGAGCCGGTCGCGGATGCCGACCTCCGCCCCGGTCAGCGCGTTCAGGAGTGTCGACTTGCCGGCGTTCGTGTAGCCCGCGATCGCGACCTCGGGGAGGGCGCTGCGCTCACGCTCGGCCCGCATCGTGTCGCGTGAACCCCGGACGTCCGTGAGCCTGCGACGCAGCGCCGAGATACGGCTGCGCGCCAGTCGGCGATCGGTCTCGATCTGGGTCTCACCAGGGCCGCGCGTGCCGACCCCGCCGACGCCGAGGCGGTCGAGATGGGTCCACAGGCCGCGCATGCGGGCCATGTTGTATTCGAGCTGTGCGAGCTCGACCTGGAGCTTGCCCTCAGCGCTGTGGGCGTGGCTCGCGAAGATGTCGAGGATCACCGTGGTGCGATCGACCACCGCTAGACCGAGCTCCTGCTCGAGGTTGCGCTCCTGACGCGGCGTGAGCTCGTCGTCGCACGCGATGACGTTCGCGTCGGCGGCCTTGGCCAGCGCCTTGACCTCCTCGATCTTGCCGGGGCCGAGGTACGTGTTCGGGTGCGGCTTCTCGCGGTGCTGGACGGCCTGTCCGACGACGGCGACGCCTGCGGTGCGCAGCAGCTCGCGCAGCTCGGTGAGGTCATCGCCCTCGTCGAGCGCGGCGATGCAGAAGGCGCGCTGCTTCGCGCGGCCCTGGCGCGGCGCACCAGGTCGTGTGGTCTCGGTCGTCCGACCGTTGCGACTGCGCTCCTGCACCCGGATCGAGTCTAGTCCGCCCGCGTACCGGCGGGCCGATGATCTAGCGTCTGTCTCCGTGACCGACGCTCTCGCATCCCGGCTGGGCACCCGCGCGCTCGAGCTCATCGACATCCCGTCGGTCTCCCGCGACGAGGAGCGTCTGGCCGCCCACGTGCTCGCGGTGCTGCGTACAGCCGGGGTCAACGTTCGCGATGCCGGCGACACCTGCGTCATCGCGGGCGTGGAGCGCCGCGGTCAACGTCCCTTCGTCCTGCTCGCGGGCCATCTGGACACCGTGCCCGCTCAGGACAACGTGCCGGGCGCGCAGGACGCGGACGCGATCCACGGGCTCGGCGCCGCCGACATGAAGGGCGCCGTAGCGGTCATGGTCGAGCTCGCGATCGAGCAGGCCCACAGGCAGGACGACGCCGCGATCGACCTCGGCTTCGTCTTCTTCGGCCGCGAAGAGCTCCCCCACAGCGAGTCCGCGCTGACACCGCTGCTCGCACGGGAGCCGGGGCTGTGCGACGCCGACCTCGCGATCGTCATGGAGCCCACCGGGGGCGAACTTCAGCTCGGATGTCTCGGGAACATCTTCGCGCAGTGGACCTTCCACGGCCGCAGCGGGCACGCGGCGCGCCCGTGGCTCGCCGACAACGCGATCGACCGCGCTGCCGCGGGCCTCAGCGCCGTGGCGGGCCACGCTCCGATTCCCGTCGAGCTAGCCGGGCTCACCTACCACGAGGTGGTGACCGCGACGGGCGTCGAGTCCGGCGTTGCGCGCAACGTGATCCCGGACCTCGCGATCGCCCAGCTCAACCACCGCTACCCCCCGGGTATGGCACCGCAGGAGGCAGAGACCCGGCTTCACGCGCTCTGCGACCCGCACGGAACGCTTGAGGTGCTCAGCAACGCGCCATCCGGGCCGGTGCCCATCGGCAACGCCCTCGTCGAGCGCCTGCAGCGCACCGGAGCGCTCACCGTCGCAGCCAAGCAGGCCTGGACCCCCGTCGCCGAGTTCGGCGCAGCGGGCGTCGATGCCGTGAACTTCGGCCCCGGAGAGCCGGCGCAGGCGCATGCGCGTAAGGAACAGGTGACCCGCAGCGCCCTCGTCCATGCGTTCAGCACCCTCAGGGCGTTCACCGAGGACGCTGGCTGATGGAGCTCAACCCGCTCCTCGACGAGCTGGGGACGTACCCGTTCGCTCGGCTCACCGACGCGCGCGTCAAGCTCGAAGCACGCGGGGAGCGCCTGATCGATTTCGGCGTCGGCGAGCCGCGTGAGGAAACGCCCGCCCTCATCCGCGCGGCGCTCACCGACGCCATCGCGAATGAACCGATCTCGGCATACCCGCTCGCCGCGGGCCTTCCGGAGCTGCGCGAGTCGATCACCGCATGGATCGGGCGTCGGTTCGGCGTCCATCTGAGCTCCGATCTGGAGGTCCTCCCGACGCTCGGCAGCAAGGAGGCGATCTTTCACCTCGCCCAGGTGCTGGTCGGCAAGGACAGCTTCCGCGACGTGATCGCCGTCACGACGCCGGGCTACCCGGTCCCCGCGCGGGGCGCGCGCTTCGCCGGCGCCGAGGTCTTCGAGGTCCCGTTGGATCCCGCGCAGGATTGGCTCCCAGACCTCGCGGCAATCCCGGCCGCCCTGTGGCGCAGGCTCGCCATCCTCTGGGTGAACGTCCCGAACAATCCGACCGGCGCCGTCGCACCCGCCGGGTGGTTTGAGGCGCTCACCGAGCGCTGCCGGCGTGAAGGTGTGCTCCTCGCCTCGGATGAGGCCTACAGCGAGATCTGGCTCGATGGGTCGCCGCCCCGCTCCGTCCTGGAAGTCGACGATCCAACGCACGTGCTGGCGTTCAACTCGCTGTCCAAGCGCTCAGCGATGCCGGGATACCGCTCGGGGTTTGTCGCCGGTGACCCGATGCTCATCGCGGCGATGAAGCAGGTCCGGCCATCGATCGGCGTGACGCCTCAGACGTTCGTGCAGCGGGCGTCGATCGCCGCCTGGAACGACGAAGCTCATGTGGTCGAGATGCGCGAGCGCTATCGCGCCAAGCGCGACATCGTCGTCCCGGCGCTGCGCGCCGCCGGCCTTGAGCCCGTCGGCGGGCCAGGGGGGTTCTTCCTGTGGTGCCGGATCACGGATGGCACGGATGCGGAAGTCGTCGCAGAGCGGCTCCTGCGTCATGGCATCGTCGTCGCGCCCGGGACGTTCTTCGGGCCGAGCGGCGCAGGGCATGTACGCGTGGCGCTCGTCCCGTCACTCGACGACTGTCGGCGCGCCGCCGAGTCCCTCTACACCGTCGCTGGCTAGATTGCCCAGCGTGAGTGATCTGATGCAGGGATCTGCCTGGGCCGTCGGCCTCGCGACCATCTCGGGCGCGGGCCGTGTGCTCGACACCCGGTTCCCGGACCCGAACCTGGGCTCGGCTCCGGAGGGCCACGGAGCGGGCACGGTCGTGCTCGACGGAGCCGACGCCGGGCGTCTCGCCGCCGCGCCCCTGCTGCGCGCCGCCCGCCCGGACGCGGTGCGCGGTGTGCGCACCGAGCTCGTGATGACGGTCATCGAGGACCTGTCGGCCGGGCCCACCGACGCCCACGACGCCTATCTGCGCCTCCAGCTCCTCTCCCATCGGCTCGTGGGGCCCGGCAGCATCAGCATGGACGGCATCTTCGGCGTCCTGAGCAATGTCGTCTGGACGTCGATCGGCCCCTGCGACCCGGAGAATTTCGAGGACGTGCGCGTACGCGCGCTCGCCGCGGGGGTCCACCTCACGGTGTCCTCGGTCGACAAGTTCCCACGCATGACGGACTACGTCATCCCCTCCGGCGTGCGCATCGCCGACGCTGACCGGGTGCGCCTCGGCGCCCACCTGGCTGAGGGAACGACCGTCATGCACGAGGGCTTCGTGAACTTCAACGCCGGGACGCTCGGTGCCTCCATGGTCGAGGGCCGCATCAGCGCCGGCGTCATCGTCGGCGCGGGCTCTGACCTCGGCGGCAGCGCCTCGGTGATGGGGACGCTCTCCGGCGGCGGACGTGAGGTCATCCGCGTCGGGGAGCAGTGCCTGATCGGCGCGAACGCGGGGATCGGGATCTCGCTCGGGGACGGCTGCGTCGTCGAGGCGGGTCTCTACGTCACCGCTGGTACGCGGGTGACGCTCCCTGACGGCTCGATCGTCAAGGCGCTCGAGCTCAGCGGGAGTCCGGGAATGCTCTTCCGTCGCAACAGCGTGACCGGCATCGTCGAAGCGCTGCCGCGCACCGGGGTTTGGGGCGGCCTCAACAGCGCCCTCCACGTGAACGACTGATCAGTCTGCTGCGAGCTCGCGCAGGAGCTCCGCGGAAACCTCGCCACGATGGACGGGGACCGCCCATCCGGCGAGGTCCACATGCAGGTCGTCGCCGACGGTGACGTCGAGCTCACCACCGTCGAGGTGGACGCGGACCGGTGAATCGCCACCGAGGAGGACGCTGGCAATCGCGGCGCCGCAGGCCCCGGTCCCGCTGGAGAGGGTCTCGCCGACACCGCGCTCGAAGATCCGCGCCCGGATCGCGCCGTCGCCGACCGGCGTCCACCAGCTGATGTTCGTCCGCGCAGGGAACAGCGCGCTGTGCTCGATCTGGGGGCCGATCGCCGGCAGATCAAGCGCCTCGAGCGCCGTGAGATCCGGCACCCGGATCGCGCACTGGGGGTTCCCGATCGCGACGTGCTGGAAGGCCCAGTCCCGTCCGCCCGCGCGCACCGTGCCGCGACCGTCAGCGTCCCCGGAGGGGTAATTGTCGGACTGCGTGCGGGCACGTCCCATATCGAGGCTGCAAACGGTCGGCGAGCTGATCGTCGGACGGATCTCGCCGGCGGCCGTCTGGATCGAGAACTGCGCGCTGTCCGTCCAGCCGCTGCGATGGAGGTAGAGGACGGCCTGGCGCGCGCCGTTGCCCGAGAGCTCCGCCTCAGAACCGTCGGGATTGTGGATGCGCAGGCGCGCGACGAAGCCCTCAGCGTCGGGGGGCAGGAGCTCAAGTACGCCGTCGGACCCGATCCCGCGATGCCGGTCACAGAGGAGCCGGACGGCTGCAGGTGTGAGGTCGAACTCGAGGTCCCGAGCGTCCACGACGAGGTAGTCGTTGCCCAGGGCCTGCCACTTTTCGAAGCGCATGGCGGGAACCCTAGGGCGTGTGTACGGCGGACGTCGACAGGATCCGGCGCGCCACCTCCTGCGGCGTGCGCGCACCGATGTTCAGGACCTCGACGCCCGCGAGCTTGCGCATCCAGGTGAGCTGGCGCTTCGCGTAGTTGCGCGTGCGTCGCTGCATCCCGGCAATGTCGCCGGTGAGGAGCTCATTGAAGCCGAGCGCCATGCGCGCCGTCTCCGATGCTCCTGCGGCCTGCGCTGCACGGACCTCCGCTGCAGCGCCCGCCGCGACCATCCCCTCGACGCGCGCGTCGATGCGCGCATAGAGGTCGCTGCGCTCGCGCACAAGACCGATCAGGCGCGTCGGGCGGCGCATCTGCGCGGTCCAGAGCGCGCTCGGGCCGTCGGGAGGCTCAAGCTCCCCCATCTCGTGCAGCGCCAGCGCGCGCAGCACCCGATTGCGATCGGCGGGATGGATGGACGCCGCCGCCCACGGCGCGCGCTGCGCAAGGCGGGCGTGCATCGCCGGGGCGCCATCGCGCTCGAGCTCGCTGCGCAGGCGCGCCTGGATGTCCGCAGGAGGCTGCGGGCGCAGCCGTAGCTCCGCGAGGGCGGCCCGCAGATAGAGCCCGGTCCCACCCACCACGATCGGCGTGCGGCCCTCAGCGAGGAGGTCTTCGATCTGTGCGTGCGCAAGATCGCTGTACTGCGCGACGCTGAAGGTCGCGCTGACCGGGAGGAAGGAGACGAGCCGGTGCTCGACGCGCTCCTGCTCGGCGGGCGTGGCAACGCCAGTGAGGATCTCGAGCCCCGCGTACACCTGCAGTGCGTCGGCAGAGACGATGACCGGCTCCCGCCCGGCTGCCCGCAGCCCCTCCCCGACCGCGAGTGCGACCGCAGTCTTCCCCACTCCCGTCGGCCCGAAGAGGGCGAGCAGCCCGCCGTGAAGGATGCACTCGGGGTCGATGGCGCGCGGACCGGCGGACACGCCAGCAGTATGGTGCCCCAAGATGGAGGTACGCATCGGGAGCGGCTGGTCGACGGTCGAGGACGCCCGCGTCGCGGCCATCGAGGCGGGCACCGATGCGCGTCAGGCGCTCGATGGGTGTCGCCCCGACCTCGTCGTGATCTTCGCGAGCGGTCTCCATCTGGAGGCGGCCGAGGCGACGCTTGAGGGTGTTCACGAGGCGCTCGCCCCACGCGACCTCATCGGCTGTGGTGTCGGCGCCGTCCTCGCCCAGGGTCGCGAGTTCGAGGATCGCTCTGCCGTCACCGTCTGGGCCGGCTCGTTCCCGGACGCAGCGATCGAGACCTTCCACCTGACGCTGGGCGACCGCGACGGTCAGCCTGGCCTCGACGGACTCTCCCCCAGCGCAGGCCATGGACCGGCGCTCCTGCTGCCGGCCCCACAGCACTTTCCGACGGAACTGGCGCTCGATGCGCTCGCGCAGGCCGCCCCGGGGCGCCCGGTCCTCGGCGGCGTAGCCAGTGCGCTCACGCGCGACGGGACGCCGGTGCTGTTCCGTGGCGCTGATGTGCTCACTGGCGGTGCCGTCGGCGCGATCCTCAACGGCGTTGAGATGCTGCCGTGCGTGTCGCAGGGGGTCGCACCGATCGGACCCATCCTCGAAGTGACCGAAGCGGACGGCCGGATCATTCGGACCCTCGACGGCGTTCCGGCCCTCGAGCGCCTGCGCGCCGCCATCGACGGCCTCAGCGGCTCTGATCGCTCGCTTGTGTCGAGCGGCCTGCTGCTCGGAGTCGCGCAGGAGGCCGCACCGCTTCCCGAGTATCTCGTCCAGGGGCTGGTGGGAGCCGACCCGCAGGCTGGCACCATCGCCGTCGGGGTTGCCGTGGAAGAGGGCGCCCTCGTGCGACTCCATGCGCGGGATGCCGCCACCGCCGCACATGACCTGCGTGAGCGTCTCGCGCTGCGCCGGGAGGCGCTCGACGGCGACCCCGCAGGCGCGCTCGTCTTCACCTGCAACGGGCGTGGCGCGCGGTTCTTCGGGTCCGCGGACCAGGACGCCGGCGCGGTTGATGAGATCTTCGGCGGCGCGCCGAGCGCGGGATTCTTCGCGGCCGGCGAGATCGGACCCGTCGCGGCCGTGAATCTCATGCACGGCTTCACGGCGACGGTCGCCGTGTTCGCTGCGTGATCTAGGCTTGCCCGATGGAGCTCAGCGGTCGGACGGTCCTCATCACCGGTGCCAGCGGCGGCATCGGTCAAGCGCTCACGCGAGATGCCACAGCCCGCGGGGCGCAGGTGCACATCACGGCGCGGCGGACCGACGTGCTCACGTCACTGGCGCAGGAGACCGGCGCGGAGCTCTTGACGGCCGACCTCGCCGATCGCGGCGACGTCGAGCACCTGGCAGAGCGCTTCAGCGACGTCGACATCGTGGTCGCCAACGCGGCGCTCCCCGGCTCGGGCGCGCTCGACTCGTTCGCGCCTGAAGATCTCGACCGCGCGATCGACGTCAACCTCCGGGTCCCGATGCTCCTCGCGCGCCTGCTCGCGCCGAAGATGGTCGAGCGCGGCGCCGGCCACCTCGTGTTCGTGTCGTCACTGCTCGGCAAGGCCACATCTCCCGGCTCGTCGGTGTACTGCGCGACGAAGTTCGGGCTCCGCGGGTTCGGTCAGGCGCTGCGTGCAGATCTGCGTGGCACCGGCGTCGGGGTGAGCGTCGTCTTCCCAGGCTTCGTGAGCGATGCGGGCATGTTCCACGAGAGCGGCGCGAAGCTTCCCCCGTTCGTGCGGACGGTCACGCCCGAAGCGGTGGCCGCTGCCACCTTCGACGCCGTCGCTCGAGATCGCGGCGAGGTCGACGTCGCACCGCTGACGCTCCGCCTAGGCGTGAAGTTCAGCGAGCTCGCACCTGGTCTTGCGGCACGGGCGAGCGACCGCCTGGGAGCCCACAAGATCGCTTCGCAGCTCTCCGACGGTCAGCGCGACAAGCGCTAGCCGAAGGCGGCGAGTGCCAGCAGCGACATCTCGCCGATGAGCGTCTGACTCGTGGCGCCGGTGATCTCGACCGGCACGATCATTCCCGGCGCGGCGATGCCCGAGAAGTTCACGACCTTGTTGTGGCGCGAACGCCCGCGCAGACGATCCGGGTCGGTGCGAGAGGTTCCCTCGACGAGCACCTCGACCGTGCGCCCGACAAAGCGCTGCGCGCGCTTCTGCGCACCACGCTGAACGGCTGCCACGAGGCGCTCCATCCGCGCGACCTTGACCTCATGCGGTACGAGGCCCTGGGTGATCTCCCCCGCCTCGGTGCCGCGGCGCGGGGAGAAGATGAACGTGAACGCACCGTCGAAACCGACCTCCTCGACCAGGGAGAGCGTCTGCTCAAAATCCGCCTCGGTTTCACCGGGAAAGCCGACGATGATGTCCGTTGTCAGGGCACAGTCCGGGATCTCGCTGCGGATGAGCTGGACGCGATCGAGATACCGCTCACGATCGTACGTGCGGCGCATGGCTCGCAGGATCGGCGTCGAGCCCGACTGCAGGGGCAGGTGAATGTGTTCACAGAGCGCCGGCAGGACCGCGTGGGCGCGTACGACGTCCTCGCGCATGTCCTTCGGGTGCGGGCTCGTGTACCGAATCCGATCGATGCCATCGACGGCGTCGATCGCGGCGAGGAGCTCGCTGAACTCGCGGCGCTCGGGCCGCAGGTCGCGCCCGTAGCTGTTGACGTTCTGGCCGAGCAGCGTGACCTCACGCACTCCCTCAGCGGCCAGGCCCCGGGCCTCCTCGACGAGCGCCTCGAACGGCCGGCTCACTTCGCGCCCGCGGGTGCTCGGCACGATGCAGTAGGAACACCGGCAGTTGCATCCGACACTGATCTGCATCCACGCCTGGAATGGGCGGTTTCGGCTCGCCGGGAGGTCGCCGGTGAAGCCTTCGAACTCGAAGTATCCCTGGGCAGTGAGCGAGTCCGAAGCGAGGAATTCCGCGAGCCGGTGGACCTGGCCGGGCCCGAAGGCCACGTCGACGAACGGGAACTGGGTGAAGACCTCGTCCTTCACCGATTGCGCCCAGCAGCCGCCGACACCGACGATCACATCTGAGCGCTCACGCTTGATGCGCCGCGCATGGCCCAGATGCGCAACGAACCGGCTGTCCGCCGTCTCGCGGATCGAGCACGTGTTGAAGAGGATGAGATCCGCCTCGTCCTGCACCTCGGTGGCGCTGTAGCCGAGCGACTCGAGCATGCCCGCCATGCGCTCGGAATCGTGCTCGTTCATCTGGCACCCGAAGGTGGTGAGGTGGTAGCGCGCCATGCGCGCGAAAGGGTAGCCCGCGCCGCTCAGTCGCGCCCGAAGGCGCGCACGGCGTCGTAGGCGACCTCGAGCTCGTACCCGCGGCGCACGAGCAACCCGAGCGCGCGTTCGCGCTCACGGTCGTCGGCAGGCGGAGCCTGCAGGCGCGAGCGCAGCACCTCCAGCGCCGCGGCGAGCTCGTCGGCTGGGCCGAGCGCCTCCAGGGCGCCGGCGATCTCGGCCCGCGGGACGCCGTAGTGGATGAGTCGGCGCTCGATGCGCTCTGTACCCCAGCCGTCGAGCCGCCGCCGATCCTCAGCGAACAGCTGCGCGTAGCGCGCGTCATCCAGGTACTTCTGGTCGAGCAGCATCGCAAGGCACTGCTCGATCGTTTCGGGCTCGACGCGCCGTGACTCGAGCTGCCGACGCATCTCGGCCACGGTGCGATCGCGATGACTCAGATAGCGGTGAGCGACCTCCAGCGCATGCTGGAGGCGCAGCTCCGGATCAGCACTCACCGTCCGCACGACCGGGTCGCCTAGGCGGCCTGGTCGAGCGTCTCGTCGACGGCGTCCTCCCCGTCGGGAAGCTCCTCGATCTCATCGCGCTCGATCGGGACGATCAGGTCGCGATCGATGCCGAGTGCCCGGTAAATCTTCTCCTCGATCTCGCTGGCGATCTCGGGGTGCTCGTCGAGGAAGGCCTTGGAGTTGTTGCGCCCCTGGCCGAGACGCTCACCTTCGTAGGAGAAGAACGAACCGGACTTCGCGACGATGTCGTGCTCGATCCCAAGGTCGAGGATGCAACCGGAGGTCGAGATCCCGCGGCCGAACTCGATGTCGAACTCCGCCTGACGGAACGGTGCCGCGACCTTGTTCTTGACGACCTTGACGCGCACGCGGTTGCCGACCGCCTCGGTCCCCTCCTTGAGGGTCTCAATGCGGCGGATGTCGAGGCGCTGGGACGAGTAGAACTTCAGCGCACGACCGCCCGGCTGCGTCTCAGGAGAGCCGAACATCACGCCGACCTTCTCGCGGATCTGGTTCGTGAAGAGGCAGAGCGTCTGCGTGCGGTTGAGGTTGCCGGCGAGCTTGCGCATCGCCTGGCTCATCATGCGCGCCTGGAGGCCGACTGTCTGATCACCCATCTGCCCTTCGAGCTCGGCACGCGGCGTCAGCGCTGCGACCGAGTCGATCGCGACGAGGTCGACGGCGCCCGAGCGGACGAGCATGTCGCAGATCTCGAGCGCCTGCTCGCCGTGATCCGGCTGCGAGACGAGGAGCTCGTCGATGTCGACGCCGATCTGCTGCGCGTAGAGCGGGTCCATGGCGTGCTCGGCATCGATGAACGCGCAGACGCCCCCGAGGCGCTGTGTCTCCGCGATCACGTGGTAGACGAGCGTCGTCTTGCCGGACGACTCAGGACCGAAGACCTCGACGACGCGACCGCGCGGCATACCGCCGATGCCGAGCGCGATGTCGAGGGACAGGGCGCCGGTCGGGATGGCGTTGACGCGGACCTGCGCGCCCTCATCGCCCATGCGCATGACGCTGCCCTTGCCGAACTGGCGCTCGATCTGCGCCAGCGCGCCCTGGAGGGCGGCGTCGCGTGCCTTTGCGGACTTTTCATCAGCGGACATTCAGGGACCTCATTCGCCTTCGGGAGCGTCGATCATCCGGCTCAGACCGGACGGAACGCCAGGCTACGCACGGCTCTGCAGCGGCGGAACACCCCGATTGCGGCGAACCACCGCAGGGCGTCCGTCAGGACGGCGCGAGCAGGAGGCGGCGCAGGAGATGCAGCGCGAAGGTTGTCGTGCGATCACGGACGTTGGCGCGATCTCCGGGCATCGTGATGGTCTGCTCGAGCCGCACGCCGTCGCTGCGGCAGGCGGAGAGCCAGACGGTCCCGGTGGGCTTCTCCTCGGTCCCGCCGCCGGGCCCGGCGATTCCCGTGATGCCGAGGCCGACATCGGCGCCCAGACGGGCCGCGGCACCGTCAGCCAACGCCATGGCGACCTCACGTGAGACGGCCCCGAATTCCTCGAGAAGTTCGACCGGGACGCCAGCCTGTGTGACCTTGGCATCGTTCGAATAGACGACGAGCCCGCCGCGGAAGTACGCGGAGGAGCCAGCGAGGTCGGTGATGCGCCCGGCGACCAGACCGCCGGTGCAGGATTCGGCCACCGCGAGGGTCTGCCGCGGCGCGCGAAGCAGCAACGCTGCGACCTGCTCGTCGACCGAGCTCTCGTCATCTGAGAACAGCGTGTCAGCGTGGCGCTCACCGAGGAAGGTCGCAAAGGCCTGGTAGTCCTCAGTGGCCGCCGGATCGAACCGGGTGACGACCTCGAGCTCGGCGCGCCGCATGCAGGTGGTGATTTCAAGGCGCTCGAGCGACGGACCACCCTCCTCCGCGCGCCGCAGCGACTCAGCGAGCTCTGACTCCGGGATGCCGAAGAGGCGCAGCATGCGCTGCTCGATCGGCGAGGCACTGCGCGTGGCAGCACGCAGTGCCTCGGTGGCCACCGAGGCATGCCACATCGGCTGGAGCTCACTTGGCGGACCGGGCAGGACGACGATGGTCGGGCCCTCACCTGAGGCCGGCGGGACGACTAGCCCCGGGGCAGTGCCGATCGGCTCGAGGATGGTCGCTCCCGCGGGAATCGTCGCCTGCTTGCGATTGCCATCCTCGAGCGCGTTGAGATCGAGATCCTTCCATCGGCGCGCCAGGCGCTCAAGGATCGCGGCGATCCGTCCTCGCAGCGCCTCGTCGAGGACCATCTCACGGCCTTGGAAGCCGCCGACGACCTCAGCGGTCAGATCGTCCGCAGTCGGTCCCAGACCCCCGCTCGTGACGATGAGGTCCACACCTTCGGCCGCGAGCCACCCGAGTGCGGCCGCCATGTCCTGCGGGCGATCCCCCACGACGACGATCGCCTCGATGTCGACGCCGATCTCGCGCAGGCGCTCGGCGAGCCAGGGGCCGTTGCGATCCGTGACCCTCCCGGTGAGGACCTCGGTCCCGGTGACGAGAATGCCGGCGCGCGCGCTCATGCGTGCAGATGATGCTGCACGGACCAGCCGGGTTGCGTCGACGACGACGAACCACCACCGCCGCTGGACGAGCCGAGGATGATGAGACCCACGATGAGCACGAGGACGAGGATGGCCACAACGATCCAGCGACCATTGCGCGCCTTGCGCACCTCGCGCGGGTTGCGCTGCCCTGCAGCGACGATCGGCACGACCTGCGGGCGCTCATAGCGGACCTTGAACTCCTCGACAAGCAGTCGACCATCGAGCCCGAGGCGATCGCCGTAGGTGCGCAGAAAGCTCTTGACGAACGTGGGACCGGGCAGGACGTCCCATTCGTCGTTCTCGAGCGCGCGCAGGTACTTCCCGCGGATCTTGGTGTCCGCCTCGACCTCGGTGATGTCGAGCTGCTGGCGCATCCGTGCTTCGCGCAGACTGGCGCCGATCCCGTGCATCGCCTCAGGACCCCGGACTCAGCGTGCCTCGTCGGAGCCGGCGGGAGCGCTCAGCTCGAGCTGCTCGGCAGGAGCATCGTTCGTGACTGCGGACGGGGCATCGAGGGCGGAGAGAACGCGCGGAAGCTCGGCCTCACCGATCAGGACCTGGCGCGGCTTCGAGCCCTCGTAGCCGGAGATGACCCCGCGGCGCTCGAGCATGTCGATGAGTCGACCGGCACGCGTGTACCCGAGGCGCAGGCGCCGCTGGAGCATCGACGTGGACGCCGTGCCCATCTCGACGACGAGCTGGATCGCGTCGCCGAGGAGCGGATCTTCATCCGGATCGAACTCGCTGCCCTCGCCACTGGCTCCGCCCGCCTCGGGTGTGACCTCCTCGAGCAGGTCCTCACGCAGCTGCGGCTCGCCCTGCGCAGCCCAGTACTCGGTGAGCTGGGCGATCTGCGGCTCGTCGATGTAGGCGCCCTGAATGCGCTGGAGGCTCGAGGACCCGACCGGGGCGAAGAGCAGATCCCCCTGACCGAGCAGGCTCTCGGCGCCGTTCTGATCGAGGATCACGCGGGAGTCGGTCTGGCTGGACACGGCGAATGCGATGCGCGACGGCACGTTGGCCTTGATCATGCCCGTGATCACGTCGACACGCGGACTTTGCGTGGCGAGGACGAGATGGATCCCGACCGCTCGCGCCTTCTGCGCGAGGCGGATGATCGAGTCCTCGACGTCGGCGGGCGCCACCATCATGAGGTCCGCGAGCTCGTCGATCACGCAGAGGAGATACGGCAGCGCGTCGTCGCCCTGCTCAAGGCGATGACGGTTGAGCTCGGGGAGCGAGCGCGTGCGCGCCGAAGCCATCACGCCGTAGCGCCACTCCATCTCGCGGACGAGGTTCTGCAGGGCGTTGGCTGCCATCCGCGGGCTCGTGATCACCGGCGTGAGCAGGTGCGGGATCGCCTCGTAGTGGTTGAGCTCGACCTGCTTCGGATCGACGAGGACGAGGCGCACCTCGTCCGGCGTCGCCCGCAGGAGGATCGAACTGAGCATGGCGTTGATGCAGCCGGACTTGCCGGCGCCGGTCGTGCCGGCGACGAGGAGGTGCGGCATCTTGGCGAGGTCGGCATGGATCGGGCGACCGCTGACGTCCTTGCCGAGGAAGACCGCCAACGGGCTCGTCCCGTCCGGCACGGCGCCGTACACATCCCCCAGCGTCACCATGCGCCGACGACGGTTCGGGACTTCGACGCCGACGGCCTGCTTGCCGGGAATCGGCGCGAGAATGCGGATGTCGGTGGCCGCGAGGGCATACGCGAGGTCGTCCTTGAGGTTCCCGACCTTGCTCATCTTCACCCCAGGCGCGAGACGGAGCTCGTACCGGGTGATGTGCGGACCGGCGACCGTGCCGACGACCTTCGCCTCGACCCCGTGATGCCCGAGGGCCTCCACGAGCGCCGCTGCAAGGCGCTGCTGATCGTCGATGTCGGCCTGCCCGCTGTCCTCGTCGGGCGCTGAGAGGCGCAGCAGCGCGGGATTGGGAAGCGTGTAGCGGGCGTCGCCGGAGGCCACGGGGCGCTTCGGCGCGCGCTTCGCCGACGCCGCGGCCTTCGGCGCCACCGGCTCGTCGGAAACATCGACGGGCGCAGGGACGGCGATGGGATCGACCTCAGGCTCCCCGAAGAGATCCGGGTAGCGCTGCTCGGCATCGAGATCGTCGGCCCGGTCCCCCGGCCGCACGACGAGCTCCGCATCCTCAGGCTCCGGCGGGGCGATCGGCGCAGGCTCCGCGACGGCCTCTCGGACCGGCGCGGCGCTGCGCAGGACGCGGGTGGTGTCGGCGATTCCGTGGCCGGTGGCGCGCAGGATGCCGGCGACCGAGGCGCCGCTGAGCAGGAGGACGCCGGCGAGGAAGAGGCCGACGGCGAGCAGATGCGCGCCAACGGTTCCAATGGCGGCCCCGAGCGCGGTGAAGAGGAGCTCACCAAGCGCGCCGCCGCGGGCTTCGAGGAGCGCGGTCGTCCACGTCGAGCGGGCGACCGGGCCGGATCCGAGGCCGAGCGTGCCCACCGCAAAGGCGAGGGTGCTCGCGATGAGCAGACAGATGGCTGCCGCGCGCAGCGGCCGCGCGGCAGGCAGCACGGGGCGCAGGACGATCAGGACCCCACCGGCGAGGAGCGCGGACGGGACGGCGTACGCGACCTGGCCGAACGTCCAGCGCACGCCATCGGCGATCGCGCCGCCCGCAGCCCCACCATCCCAGCCGAACCACAGGAGGAACGCGAGGAACACACCGACGCCGAAGCAGGCGAGCCCGAGCAGGTCGAGCTGGCGCTGATCGAGGACCGGCATCCGCCAGGCCGCCGAGGCGCTGCGGCGTGCGCGGGCCTTGGGGGCCGGGCGCTTCTTCGCCGGGGGGCGCTTCTTGGCCGTGGTTGAGCGTGAAGGACGTGTGCGCTGTGCGGGCATGGGTATCGAGCGGGTCTTCGACGTTCCGCGACGCACCCCTGCCCGCACCTGCACGTCGGCCGCGACCAATCCGTACGCTGTCGCTCGTGACGAATCTCAGCCGTGATCCGCGTGTGCTAGTGGTCGAAGACGACGAGGAGATCGCACAGGCCCTGCTGCGCTCGCTGCGGATGGAGGGCTACGAGGTGCGGATCGCCTCCGATGGCGAGGCCGCGCTTGAGGCTGCGCCCGCGTTCAACCCGGATCTCGTGATCCTCGACCTCGGGCTCCCGAGAATCGACGGGCTCGAGGTCGCTCGCCGGCTGCGCGCCAGCGATGACGTCCCGATCCTCGTGCTCACGGCGCGTGATGCGCTCGACGCGCGCGTCGAGGGGCTCGACGCCGGCGCGGACGACTATCTCGTCAAGCCGTTCGAGCGCCAGGAGCTGCTGGCGCGCCTACGCGCCCTCCTGCGGCGCCGCCCCCCGCGTGGCGCGGCCTCGCTCACCGTCGGGGATCTCTCGCTCAACCCCGACACACACGAGGTGACGCGCGGGGAGCGCCTCGTCGACCTGACCCAGCGCGAGTTCGAGCTCCTCGAGTACCTGATGCGCAACGAGCGCATCGTCATCGCGCGTCAGCGGCTGCTCGAGGAGGTCTGGGGCTACGACGACCCGTACGCGACGACCAACACCATCGAGGTCTTCGTTTCGAACCTGCGCCGGAAGCTCGAGGCGGAGGGCGAGATGCGGCTCGTCCACACGATTCGTGGCGCGGGCTATGTCCTTCGTGCTTGAGCGGCTCTCCATCCGGTGGCGTCTGGCGCTGATCTCCGCAGCGCTGACCTTCGTGATCCTCTGTGGCTTTGCGATCGTCATCGGCCAGCTGACGACGAGCCGGATCCGCGACAACTTCACCAATGAGACCGCTGCAGCCGCGAGCCGACTGAGCGCCAACCTGCGGCTCGAATCGATCCCGGGCGGCCCTACGGACTTCGCGATCATTCCCGACGTTGAGCTCTACGCCGCGTCGAATAGCGCCGAAGTGCGTCTCTTCAACTACAACAAGCTGCTCGTCAAGACCACGAAGGGCTCACCGGACTTCGGCCCGCCCGGCGTCGAGGGCTCGTCCGAGGCACGCGGCTATCTCGTCGAGACACGCCTCACGCAGGCGCCGATCGATAGCGGGACGGACAATCCGCAGGCGCTGCGCTTTCCCATCTGGGTCGAGTACGCCAGACCACTCGAGCAGGTGCAGAGCACGATCCGCGGAGTGCGTCTCTTTCTCGCCGTTGGCGTCTTCGGCGGCGCGCTGCTTGCGCTGCTCGGCGGCCTCGCGCTCGCCCGTCGCTCGCTGCGCCCGGTGACGGACATCACCGCGACGGCACGGGCGATCGCCAGGACCGGCGACCCGGATCAGCGCGTCCCGCAGCCCCGAGCCGACGATGAGGTCGCCGAGCTGGCCCGGACGTTCGACGAGATGCTCGCGGCGCTCGAGGCCTCCCGCGCGCGCACCGAGGGTGCCCTCGACCGTCAGCGCGCCTTCGCGGCCGACGCATCGCACGAGCTACGCACCCCACTCACGAGCGTCCTGGCCAACCTCGAGCTGCTCGTCGCGGATCTCGACGGCGATCGCCGCGAGGCCGCCCAAGCCGCTCTGCGCAGCTCACAGCGTATGCGCCATCTGGTGACGGATCTGCTCATCCTCGCCCGCTCGGATGCCGAACTGCTCGAGGCGCGCACCGACGTCGACCTCGCCGACATCGTCCGCGAGGCTGCGGCCGAGGCGCAGGCGATCGCGCCCGATCACCACGTGACGGTCGTCGCCCCCGAGCCGGTGCTGCTCAGCGGCGCGCGCGACGACCTCCACCGAATGGTGCTCAACCTCGTCGCCAATGCGGTCGGGCACACGCCACCGCTGACCGCGGTGGAAGTCAGCGCGTTGTTTGAGGACGAGAGCGCCATCATCACCGTCGCCGACGATGGGCCCGGCATCCCCGCCGAGCTCGAGGCCAACGTCTTCGAGCGCTTCGTGCGCGCCGGGGGCGACCGCGCCGGGTCGACGGGCCTCGGCCTTGCGATCGTCCGCGCGGTCGCGCAGGCGCACGGCGGCAACGTCACACTCGACCGCAGCGCCGCGGGAGCGCGCTTCGTCGTGCGGCTCCCGCTTCCCGATGACGACGCCGCGGTCGAGGCCGGTCAGACCTCGACGACGACCGGCAGCACCATCGGCCGCCTGCGCAGGCGGTCGTAGACGAACGCGGCGAGGTCGTCGTGCAGCATGCTCTGCAGCACGTCGATCTCACGGATGTTGTCCTTGGCCGCGCGCTCGAGGGTGCGATCGATGCACGCGCCGATGTCACCGACGAGCTCCTCGGCCTCCTCCGGAAACGGCACGCCGCGGAAGATGATCTCCGGGTCGGCGACCGACTTCCCGTCCTGCTCGGAGATCGTGGCGACGACGACGAAGATCCCGTCAGCGCTGAGCATCCGGCGGTCGCGCAGGGCGACATCGGCGACGTCCCCGATCTCCACGCCGTCCACGAAGATCATGCCTGCGCGCTCCGGCTTGCCGAAGCGAGCGCCGCGCTCATCGATCTCGAGCGGCAGGCCGTTCTGGCCCTTGAAGATGTTGTCGGGGCTGATGCCGACGGCCTCCGCGAGCTTGCCGTGCAGCTCGAGGCGCTTGTGGTCGCCGTGGAACGGCATCACGTAGCGCGGCTGGGTGAGGTTGAGCATGAGCTTCAGCTCCTCCTCATACCCGTGGCCGGAGGCGTGGATTGGCGTGTCGGACGCCGTCACGACGCGGCAGCCGATCGCGTAGAGGCGATCGATCGTCTCGTTGACGGCGCGCTCATTCCCCGGAACGGGCGTGGCGGCGAACATCACGGTGTCACCGCGGCGCAGGTCGACCTGGGGATGGTCGTTGAACGCCATGCGACGCAGCGCGCTGAGCGGCTCGCCCTGAGAACCGGTCGACACGATGATGAGGCGCTCGTCGGGAAAGTCGTCGATCTGGCGCGGCTGGAGCATGATGCCCTCAGGCACGTCGAGATGCCCGAGCGACCGGGCGATGTTCGCGTTCTTGCGCATCGAGCGCCCGAGCAGCGCGACCTTGCGGTTCACCAGCTGCGCGGCATCGATGACCTGCTGCACGCGGTGGATGTTCGACGCGAAGCAGGTGACGACGATTCGCCCTTCGCACTGCGCGAACGCCTGGAGCAGGTGCGGCCCGATGCCCGCCTCGCTGGGTGAGAAGCCCGGACGGTCGGCGTTCGTCGAGTCGCCGCAGAGAACGAGCACGCCCTCTGCGCCGAGCTGTGCGAGGCGCGCCATGTCGGCGGGAGGCCCGTCGACCGGGGTCTGGTCGAACTTGTAGTCGCCGGTGAAGAGCACGGTCCCGAGGTCGGTCGTGACTGCGATGGCGACCATGTCCGGGATCGAGTGCGTCATGTGGATGAGCTCGATCGAGAACGGGCCGAGCTCGAGCGTCTCGCCGGCGGACACGTCCTCGACGTCGACCTCCTTGAGCTTGTGCTCATCGAGCTTCGAGCGCGCCATGGCCATCGTGAGCGGCGCGCCGAAGATCGGCGGCAGCTCCCCCTCCGACCGCAGGTCGCGCAGGACCCACGGAAGCGCGCCGAGATGGTCCTCATGACCGTGCGTGATGATGATGCCCTCGATGTCGTCGAGGCGCCCGCGCAGGACGTCGAAGTCCGGGAGCACGAGGTCGATGCCCACCATCTCTGCCGTCGGGAACCGCAGGCCGCAGTCGATGACGAGCAGCCGGTCCTCGTACTCGACGACGGTCATGTTCTTGCCGATTTCGCCGAGCCCGCCGAGCGGGAGAATGCGAAGCTTTCCTGACATCAAGCAGTGTCCTTCATGAGTAGGCCCTGGGAGACGAGTGCCTCGCGGATGACCGCGATCTCAGCAGCGTCCGCCGGGACGAGGGGAAGTCGGGGCACGCCGGCGGCGTGGCCGAGAAGATTGAGGCCGGCCTTCGTCGTCATGGCCAGGGGGCCGACGCCGAGGGCTGCGAAGAAGGGTTGGAGCGTCGCGTCGATCGCTGCACGCTGCTCCGGCTCATCGACCATGCGCCGCATCTGCGGTCCGACGAAATGGCTGGCGACGAGGATGCCCCCCACCCCACCCATATCGAGCGTGCGCGCGAAGTCCTCGTCGTTCCCGGTGTACAGCTCAAGGCCGTCGACCTGGGCGAGGTTGGCGCTGTTCGCCTGCTTCACGGCGTCGATGTGATCGAACTGCGCTAGCTCTGCGAGCAGATCGTTCGGAAGGTCGGTGCCCGTGCGCTGCGGGATGTTGTAGAGGACGATCGGCCGATCGGCCGCGCGCGAGATCTCTCGGTAGTGCGCGAGGATCCCCCGCCTGTTGGGCCGGTTGTAGTACGGCGTGACCGACAGCAGCGCGTCTGCGCCGAGCTCACACGCGCGCTCCGTGAGGTGGAGCGCATGCCGGGTGTCGTTCGAGCCGACTCCCGCGATGATCGTGGCGCCCGCGGGCTTCTCGCGCACCGCGAGCCCAATCAGGTCGAGGTGCTCCTCGTCGGTGAGGGTCGGCGCCTCGCCGGTGGTGCCGCAGACGACGAACCCGTCGGAGCCGTTGGCGGCCAGATGGGCGAGGAGCGCGACGAACGCGTCCTCATCAACCGACAGGTCGGCCTCCCGGAACGGGGTGATCACCGCGGTGAGAATCGCTCCGAGAGCGGGCACGTCGTGAGCCTAGCCGACCCCTTGCGTCCGCCGCCCGCTCCAGACTCGATCCGACGTGTCCCGCCAGCGCTCCGACAACCCCTCGGGCGCCGCGCCCGACGGTCCCGCCGATCCGCACGCGACGATGCTCGATGTCGAGGTGGTCGCGCAGCGCTGGAGCTCACCGGACAGCGGCTTCGCCGTCCTCATGGCGCTCACCGACGATGGCGAGGAGGTGATCCTCACCGGGACAATCGACCACCTGCATGTCGGGGAACTCGCGCAGGCGCACGGCGCCTGGCGCCGCCACGCGAAGCATGGATGGCGTTTTGAGGTCGAGCGTGTCGCCTCCACGGGGATCGCATCCGATGCCGCCCTGCTCGACCTCCTGGCGGCCGTGCGGCACGTGGGCCCGACCGGTGCTGCGTGGCTGCTCGAGCGCCATGGTGAAGGTGTGCTCGATGCGGTCGACGAGGATCCTCGGGGCCGTCTGCGCGAGGTGCCCGGGATCGGGCCGGCACGGATCGGCGCGACCGTGCGGTCGTGGGAGCGCCTGCGCGGACGGCGCGCGCTGCGGCTCTTTCTCGGCGAGCACGGCGTGCCAGCGGCGGCAGCAGGCCGCATCGAGCGGGCGTTCGGCCCCGAGGCCGTCGAGCTCCTGCGCGAGGACCCATACAGCGCCATCGACGTCGAAGGCGTCGGCTTTGCGACGGCGGATGCCCTGGCGCGCGCGCTCGGCACGCCCGCCGACGCCCCTGGGCGCCTCGACGCAGGCATCCTCCATGTGCTGACGCTGGCCGAGGTCGATGGACATTGCCTGCTCCCCCGTGCCGAGCTCATCCGGCAGGCCGATGCGCTCCTCGGCGGTGGCGCTGGGGAGCGGCTCGATGGTCTCATCGCCAGTGGGCGCGTCGTCGCTGATGGCGAGCTCATCGCGCATCCCGTGATCGACGCCATCGAGCGGCGCCTCGCCCGCCGTGTGCGGGAGCTCGCCACCGACGGGCCGCAGTTCAAGCTCGACGGCGTCGAGCGTCCGACCGCGGGCGACTTCATCCCGAGCCCGGCCCAATGGCGGGTTGTGGACGCGGTGCTCTCGAGCCGCCTGTCGATCCTCACCGGTGGCCCTGGCACCGGCAAGACCGCAACCGTGCGCGCGCTCGTCGAGCTGCTGCGCAAGTCACGCCGCACGGTGCGCCTCTGTGCACCGACCGGCAAGGCGGCGAGGCGCCTGGGTGAGGCCACCGGGGCGAACGCGACGACCATCCATCGCCTGCTCGGCTGGCTTCCCGAGGAGGGAGGCTTCGAGCACGGACCGGACGACCCGCTCCCGAGCACCGACGTGCTCGTCATCGATGAGGCGAGCATGCTCTCGCTGTTCCTCGCCGACGCGGTGCTCGGCGCAGTGGGGCCGCGGACCCACGTCCTGCTCGTCGGCGACGTCGACCAGCTGCCACCGGTCGGCCCGGGGCGGGTCCTCGACGACATCATCGCGTCCGGCGTCGTTCCGACCGTTCGACTCGAGGAGATCTTCCGGCAGGCGGCGCGCTCGCTGATCGTCCGCGCCGCCCATGCGGTGAACCGCGGCGAGCGGCCATCGGTGGACGCCGGCCCGGACGACATCCGCGACTTCTTCCTGATCGGGCGCGAGTCGCCGCAGGCGATGTTCGACGAGGTCGTATCCCTCGCGAGCGGCCGCCTCGCCGACCATTACGACCTCGACCCCGGTGCCGACGTCCTCGTCCTGTCGCCGATGCGCAAGGGGCCGCTCGGGGTGGATGCGCTCAACGACGCCCTGCGCGCGCGACGCAATGCGCTGGGGACCGCTGTGCCAGGGACGACCCTGAGGCTCGGTGACCGCGTCATCCAGACGCGCAACGACCATGAGCGCGAGCTCATGAACGGCGAGATGGGCGTGATCACGCACCTCGACCCCGCCCGTGATGAGGTCCTCTTCGCGGCAGACGACGGGCGCCGCATCACGCTCGACCTCGACGAGCTCGGCACGATCCGCCCGGCCTACGCGATCACGGTGCACAAGGCGCAGGGAAGCCAGGCGCCGGCGGTCGTGGTGCCGGTCTTCTCAGGCCACCGTCACATGCTCACGCGCAATCTGCTGTACACCGCCATGACGCGAGCGGAGCGCGTCTGCGTCGTAGTCGCCCAGGCGTCTGCGCTCGACGGGGCCGTGGCCCGCCGCGATGCGGTGCGACGCTGGACGCGCCTCGAGCGCCTGGTGGCGGACCCGTCGGGCTAGAGAATGTGCTCGAGCCCGACGATCACGGGCTCGGGCAGCGTGGGAACCGCGCGCACGGCGGCGATCACGCCGGGCATGAACGACTCGCGGCTCAGCGAGTCGTGCCGGATGGTGAGGGTCTCGCCGAGTCCGCCGAGAATGACCTCCTGATGCGCGACGAGGCCCGGGAGGCGCACCGAGTGAATCGGCACCTCGCGTCCGGACGCCTCCTGCATGAGGGCGGCCGTGCGTGCAGCCGTCCCGCTCGGTGCATCGAGCTTGCGGTCGTGGTGCAGCTCGATGATCTCTGCCTTCTCGAGGTGCCGTGCCGCCTCGGCCGCGAAGCGCATCATGAGCACGGCGCCGATCGCGAAGTTCGGTGCGATCAGCACGTTCCCGGCCGACGCTGCCGCGGGCTCGCGCAGGGCGTCGAGGTCGAATCCGGTCGTTCCGATCACGACGTGGACCCCGGCCGCGAGGCAGGCGAGCGCGTTGGGCAGCGCGCTGTCCGGGGTCGTGAAGTCCACCACCACATCGACGTCCGGGAGGATCTCGGCGAGCGTCGTGCCGAGCGCCGGGTCAGCGCGCCCGGTGAGCACGAGGCCGTCAGCCTCCTCGACGGCGTTGCACACGGTGGCTCCCATGCGCCCAGCGGCGCCGGCGACCCCGACTCGAAGAACGGCGTTCATGCCGCCATCCTCGCGGGTCCGGGAAGTGCGGTGTCGAGCGCGGCGCGAAAGCGCGCCTCGTCGGGTCCGACCGCGGCAACGCTCAGGCGTGCGGGATCGAGCAGCTCGGCGGCCAGCGACTCGATGTCCTGTTCCTGCAGTGCATCGACGCGGGCGAGCACCGTGTCGATCTCAAGGAGCTCGCGGTCGTGGAGCACCAACGCTCCGAGCCGCCCCATGCGGGCATAAGGGGACTCGAGGGCCAGGACGAAGCGCCCCTTCGCGTGTTCCCTGGCCCGGTCGAGCTCGCCAGGGGCTAGACCGTCTGCGCGCAGCCGCTCGAGTTCGCCGACGACAGCGCCGAGTGCTGCCTCGAGATTGGCCGGCCGGGTCCCCAGGTAGATGCCGATGTGGCCGACGCCGGCGTACTCGGAGTGGAAGGACGACACGTCGTAGGCCAGCGAGCGGCGCTCGCGCACCTCCTGGAAGAGGCGCGATGAGGGCGTCCCGCCGACCAGCGCATCGAGGACGCGCAGCGCGATGCGGCGGTCGTCCTCACGCGCGAGGCCGTGGGCGCCGAAGGTGATGTGGAACTGCTCCGTCGGCCGCTCACGAAAGAGCGCCCGCGGTGCCTCCGGCGTGGGCGGGGCCGGGGCCGGAACGCTGCGCCGGCCCGCGACGTCGGCCTGCTCGGCGGCGGCAACCAGCTCGACGATCCGCTCATGCACCACCGAGCCCGCTGCGGAGATCACGATGCTCCCCGGCGCGTAGCGCTCCGCGTGATAGGCCCGGAGCGTCTCGGAGTCCGCGCCGGAGACGCTCTCACGCGTGCCGATCACCGGACGACCGATCGGGTGCGCGCCGAACACGGCGGCCCCCAGAAGGTCGAAGACGACGTCCTGCGGGTCGTCCTCGTACATGGCGAGCTCCTCGAGCACGATCTGCTGCTCTGAGGCGACGTCGGCCGGGGCGATGCCCGGACGCCACACCATGTCGGCCATGATGTCGAACGCCTCCTCGAGATGCTCGTCGAGCACACGCGCGCTCAGGCTCGTGGACTCGCGTCCGGTGCCTGCGTCGATCTCCCCCCCGAACGCGTCGAAGCGCTCGTCGATCTCCCGCGAGCCGTAGCGGGCGCTGCCGCGGAAGAGCAGGTGCTCAAGCAGGTGCGACCAGCCAGCCTCACGACCGGACTCGGCGACCGAGCCCGCGCCGATCATGATGCCGAGCGCGACGGAGCGCGCGCCGGCCATCGACTCCGTCACGACGCGCACCCCGGAGGGCAGCGTCGTGAGGTGATGGCCGGCGGGCTCAGTCACGAATGCGGAGCGTCAGCCGCGGTCGCTGTCAGCGCGGCGATGCCGCGGACGCCCGGAGCCGCGCGAGTCGCCACCGTCGCGGTCACGACGCGGGCCGCGGTCGCCGCCGCGATCCCCGCCGCCGCCGCCACCGGCGGCTGCGACGGCTGCGAGCTCGTCGTTGCTCTTACCGGCGATCGACGGATCGTCGATCAGGCGCAGGCCGATGCGGCCGCGCTCGCGGTCCACCTCGACGACCTTGACCTCGATCTCGTCGCCGCGGGAGAGGACGTCCTCGACGTTCTCGACGCGCTGCCCGGGGGCCACGTTCGAGATGTGCAGGAGACCGTCCGTGCCCTTGGAGAGCTCGACGAAGGCGCCGAAGGTCGTGGTCTTCACGACCTTGCCGGTGAAGACGTCACCGACCTCGACCTCCTTCATCATGGTGCGGATCCGCTCAGCCAGCGCCTCGCCGAGCGCGCCGTTGGCCGAGTACACGAGGACCTGGCCCTCGTCGTTGACGTCGATCTGCGACTCGAACTCGTCGGAAAGACCACGGATGGTCTCACCGCCCTTGCCGATCAGCATGCCGATCTGAGACGGATCGATCTGGAGCTGGATGATGCGCGGCGCGAACTGCGAGAGCTCGGCGCTGGGCGCGTCGATCACAGCGGCCATCTGGCCGAGGATGTTCAGACGAGCCTCACGCGCCTGGGAAAGCGCGTCCGTGAGGATGTCGAACGTCAGGCCACCGATCTTGATGTCCATCTGGATCGCGGTGATGCCCTTCTCGGTGCCCGCGACCTTGAAGTCCATGTCGCCGAGGTGATCCTCGACGCCGGCGATGTCGGTGAGGACGATGTAGTCATCGCCCTCCTTGATGAGGCCCATGGCGATACCGGCGACCGGCGCCTTGATCGGCACACCGGCCTGCATGAGCGACAGCGAGGAGCCGCAGACGGACGCCATCGAGGACGACCCGTTGGACTCCAGGATGTCGGACACGACGCGGATCGTGTACGGGAACTCCTCGATGCTCGGAACGACCGGCACGAGTGCACGCTCAGCGAGCGCGCCGTGGCCGATGTCGCGGCGCTTGGGACCGCGCATGAAGCCCGCCTCCCCGACCGAGAAGGGCGGGAAGTTGTAGTGGTGCCAGTAGTAGCGGTTCTTCTCGAGCCCGAGGGTGTCGAGACGCATCTCCTCCTTGAGCGTGCCGAGCGACGCGACGGACAGCGCCTGCGTCTGGCCGCGGGTGAAGAGCGCGGAACCGTGAGTGCGCGGAGTCACGCCGACCTCGATCGAGATCGGACGGATCTCCTGGGCGGAGCGACCGTCCGGACGGCGCTTCTGGACAGCGATCCGGGTGCGGATCGTCGCCTTCTCGAGCTTGTAGAAGATGGCCTGCACCGCGGCGAGCCCCTCCGCGTAGCCGTCCGTGCCGGGGGTGCCGGCGTACTGCTCGACGATCGCCGTCTCGACGGCCTTCGTCGCGTCCTGGCGCTCGAGCTTGTCTTCCACCTGCGTGGCGGCGTCGAGGGCCGGGCCGTGAGAGGCCTTGATCTGGCTGAGGAGCGCCTCGTCGAGCTGGGGAGCCTCGACGACGATCTTCTCCTTGGCGACCTTGGCCGCGAGCTCGAGCTGCAGCGCGCAAAGGCGCTTGATCTCGCCATGGGCGATGTCGAGTGCGTCGAGGATCTCGGCCTCGGAGACCTCGCTTGCGCCGGCCTCCACCATGAGGATCGCGTCATCGGTGCCGGCGACGACGAGGTCGAGGGTGCTCTCGTTCTCGGCGCCTGCGAGGAGCGACTCCTCCGGCGGGTTGATGACGAAGTTGCCGTCGATCTTGCCGATGCGCACCGCGCCGACCGGCTTGGGCAGCGGCACCGGGGAGATCATCAGCGCCGCGGAGGCGCCGTTCATCGCGAGGATGTCGTACGGGTTGACGTGATCGACGCTCAGCGGCATCGCCACGAGCTGCGTCTCGTAGTGCCAGCCCTTGGGGAAGAGCGGGCGGATCGGACGGTCGATCATGCGGGCGGTCAGCGTCCCCTTCTCGCCCGAGCGACCCTCACGCTTGAAGAACGAGCCCGGGATCTTGCCCGCGGCGTACATGCGCTCCTCGACGTCGACGGTCAGCGGGAGGAAATCGACGTCGCGCAGATTGCCGACAGTCGCGGTGCAGAGGACCATCGTGTCGCCCTGGCGGACGACGACGGCGCCGCCTGCCTGCTTGGCCATCCGGCCGGTCTCAAACGAGATCTCGGTGCCGGCGATGTCGACCGTGACCGTGGTAACGGTGCCAGTGGTCATGAAGTTGTGAACCTTCCTTCAGAGCCGTGTCTTCGGATCCCCACGGCTCGATCAATGAATTCTCTCAGTATCCGAACCTGGCCATCCTAGCTGTCAGCAGCCCGCGCGCCGAGCGCTGCCAGCATCGCTGCGGAGGGCGCCCCCTGCTGGAGCGTGCCGTCCGGCAGGATCAGCAGCGGCGTCGTCGCGGCCCCGGCGCGCAGCGCCTCGCGCGTCTCGCCTGCGACCCGTGCGGCGAGCGCCTGGTCGCGCCGGTCCAGCTCGAATGCGTCGACGTCGAGTCCAAGCGCTTCGCAGCGCTGCCAGAGATGCGGGTCGTCGAGCCGCCCCTGATCGCTGAAGAGTGCGTCATGGAATGCCCAGAATGCGCCCTGCCGCGCCGCGGCCTCCGCGGCGATCGCCACTGGCTCGGCGCGGCGGTCGCGGCGTCGCAGGACCAGGTGCCGGTGTACGACGCGCAGCGGCACCTGTGCGAGGCGCAGCGCCGCGAGGGCGCACGGGCCGCAGGTGAAGTCGGCGTAGACGACGACGACCGGCGCCCCCTCCGGGCCGCGGACGTGATCGTGCTCGCGCAGGTGCGGAGCGCTGGCGCTGGTGAGATCGGTCATCGCGAGAGGGCCACGGAGCGTACCTTCGGCACATGCGCATTCACACGCTGACTCGCACCCAGGAGCTCGACGGGACGCCGGACGAGGTCTTCCCCTTCTTCGGCGACGCCCGCAACCTCGAGGCGATCACGCCGCCGCTCCTGCGCTTCCGGGTGATCACTCCGGAGCCGATCACGATGCAGGCCGGGACGCTGATTCAGTACCGCCTGCGGGTCCATGGCATGCCCGTCGGCTGGCGCACCCTCATCCAGGAATGGTCGCCGGGCCGCCGCTTCGTCGACACCCAGATCTCGGGCCCCTACGCGCTCTGGCACCACACGCACGACTTCGAGCCGCTCGATGGCGGCAGGACGCTGATGACGGACACCGTGCACTACGCCGTCGGCTACGGGCCGTTCGGAGAGCTCGCGCACCGACTCTTCGTCGACCGCGACGTGGCGGCGATCTTCGACTTCCGCCGTAAGGCGCTGGTGCCGCTGCTCGCGCAGCGGCTGGCGGTCGCGGCCTAAGCCGCGGCGGCGGCCTTGAGGCCGTCGAAGACGAGATTGACGCCCGGCAGCTCGCCGGGGGTCTCGCCCTCCCAGGACCACACGACCGTGCCGTCCTTGACGACGACGAGCGCACGGTGGGTCATCCCGCCGGGCTCGAAGAAGGCGCCGAAGGCCTTCGCCGTCGCGCCCTTCGGCTCGAAGTCGGAGAGCTGCGGGATGGTCACGGAAAGGCTGTTGCAGAACGCGGTCTGCGAGATGCGCGGATCGGTCGAGACGCCGTAGATGCGGGCGCCGTCCGCGGTGATCTCCTCCAGGGCCTCCTGGTAGATCTGGAACTGATCGGTGCAGACGCCGCTGAAGGCGAACGGATAGAAGACGAGGACGGTGGTTCCGCTGGCGACGTCGGCCTGCGTGAACTCCTCGTTCTCGGCGGTCTTGAGCGCGAAGTCGGGGACAGCGGTGCCCGGCGCGATGACGGCCATGACTACTTGCGCAGCCCGAGCTCGGCGACGAGGGCGCGGTAGCCCTCCAGGTCGCGCTTCTGCAGGTAGTTGAGCAGTCGACGGCGCTGGCCGACGAGCATCAGGAGGCCACGCCGCGAGGCATGGTCCTTCTTGTGCGAGCGCAGGTGCTCGGTCAGATCGTTGATCCGCTGCGTGAGCAGCGCGATCTGGACCCTGGTGCTGCCGGTGTCCTGGGCGTTCTCACCGAACTTCTCGACGATCTCTGCGGTCTTTTCTGGGCTCAACGTACTCATGCGGCCGCCGAGGGTAGCACCAGTCGGCCGCTCAGCCGCGGGCGGCGACGATCGCGCGGGCGTCCTCGACGTCGCGATTCATCTGCTCGATCAGCGAATCGACGCCATCGAAGCGCTGTTCGCCGCGCAGCCGCTTGAGAAACTCCACGCGGATCTGCTGCCCGTAGAGGTCGCCTTCGAAGTCGATGAGGTACGGCTCGATGAGCTCACCGAGGCCCGTCTCGAACATCGGACGCACGCCGATGTTCGCGGCCGCTGCGTACCAGGAGCCGCTCTCGACGCGCACGCGACACGCGTACACACCGTGCCCGGGGGTGCAGTAGCCGTTGGTCGGCTCGAGGTTTGCGGTGGGAAACCCGAGCGTGCGCCCGCGCTTCTCGCCGTGCAGGACCGGGCCGTCGATCACGAACGGCGCGCCGAGCAGGGCATCCGCATATTCGACCGCACCCCCGAGGATGAGACCACGGATGTGGCTCGAACTGACGACCTCGCCATCGACCTCGAGCATCGGGACGACGGTCGTCGTGAAGCGCTCGTCGGCTTCGAGCAGCGCTGTGTCGCCTTGGGCGCGCGCGCCGAAGCGGAAGTTCTCGCCGACGTTGACGTGCTCCGCACCGAGTGTGCCGACGAGGACGTTGTCGATGAAGTCCTGCGGGGAGCGCGCGGCGAACTGTGCGTCGAACTCGATGACGACGAGCTCCTCGACGCCGACGCTGGCGATGAGCTCCGACTTGCGCTCCATCGTCGTGAGCAGCGGCGGAACGTGCGACGAGCTCAGCACGCTCACCGGGTGCGGATTGAACGTGAGCACCGTATCGCAGCCCCGGATCACCTCGCGGTGGCCGAGGTGCAGGCCGTCGAAGGTCCCCACGGCGACGCGGCGTGTGCGGGGCTCGGCCTCGGAGAGCGAAACGATCTTCACCCGCGGAAGCCTACGCGGGGCTTGAGCGATCCGTCGGGCCGCCGCTCCGCGAGCGCAACTGGACCCTGTCCATCGACGAGGAGTACTTCCGCCGGAGGCGTGGAGTGGAGCCATGCAGCACCCGGCGCCACCAGCGGCGCAGCCGGGGCCACCGGCATGCCGTGTGTCGCGCGGCGGCCCTCCTCCTCGGTGAGCTCCACCCGCATGAAGAACCCCAGCGCGTCGCCGAGCGGCACGATCCGCTCGGGATCGGCGTCCTCGACGCGGAAGGCGCCGACAGCGGTGCGCCGCAGCTCCTCGGTGTAGGCATCCCCGAGGTCCGCGATCAGGCTGCGGATGTAGGTCCCCGATGAACAGACAATGCGATACCCCGCGCGATCCTCGGTGCGCCAGAGCTCGTCGAAGGCGTAGATGGTCACCTCCCGCTCCGGGATCTCGACCTCCTCGCCGCGCCTGGCGCGCTCGTATGCCCGCACGCCGTCGACGTGGACGGCGCTGTAAGCCGGCGGACGCTGCCGGATGCGACCGATCGGCAGCGGCAGTTCAGCGGCCGGCAGAACCCCGGTCTGCGTGATCTCGCCCTCCGGGTCCCCGGTCGTCGAGACGTATCCGAAGCGTGCGACCGCCTCGTACTCCTTCGGGAGGTCCATGAAGAACCGCTGTGCCCGACGGCCCCGGCCGACGAGCACGATGAGGAGCCCCGTGGCGAACGGATCGAGCGTGCCCGAGTGGCCCGTGCGGCGATCCCCGACCGTCCGCCCCACCACGGTGGTGATGTCGCGTGACGTCTTGCCCGCGGGCTTGTCGACGAGGACGATGCCGTCCACGGCTCAGGACTGCTGGGCGGCGATCTGCTCGTCGAGGAACGCGGCGAGCTCTGCCGGTCCGAGCGCGGTGGTGAATCCGGCGGCGGCGCGGTGGCCTCCCCCACCTCCGGCGCGCGCGATGGCGGAGACATCGATGTCATCGTCGCTGGCGCGCAGCGACACCTTCCACTGCCCGGCGGCCGTCCCGCTGTGCTGGCGGGCCAGCCCGGCGACCTTGGTGCCGTCCACGGAGCGCAGCATGTCGACGATCCCCTCGGTGTGGCTGTCGAGCGCCGCCGTCTGCGCGAAGTCGTCGGCGAAGAGGTGAGCGAACGTCAGGCGCCCGTCGCCGAAGCGTTCGGTGCGCGAGAGCGCGCGAGCGACGAGATGGAGCTTGGGCTCAGGCCAGCCTTCGTAGACCCGCCGGTAGACGAAGGCGACGTCCACACCGGCCTCGATGAGCTCCGCAGCCATCTCATGCGCGGGCGCACCGGTGTTCTCGTACATGAAGCGGCCCGTGTCGGTGATGAGCCCGACGTAGAGCGCCTCGGCGACGCGCCGCGTGAGACCGACGTCGAGGGCGTGCGCGAGCGTCCAGACGATCTCCGCGGTACACGAGGCATCCTCGACCACGAGGTTGAGCGTGCCGAACCTCGTGTTGTCATGATGGTGGTCGATGTTCAGGAGTGTCGCGCCCGGGCAGCGGACCCCGTCGGCGGGATTGCGGTCGATGCTCCCGCAGTCGAGAAAGACGATGGTGCGCTCGGCGGCGTCTGCCGGGACCGTCGTGACGATGTCGTGGTGCTCAAGCCAGTCGTATTCGTACGGGAGCGGGAACTCCTCGGGCGCGACGAACATCACGGCGTCCTTCCCGAGCGCCGTGAGCACGCCGTGCATGCCGATGAGCGAGCCCAGTGCGTCGCCGTCGGGGTGCTCGTGCGTCACGAGGAGGAGCCGCTCCGCGCCACGCAGGGCGTCGCGCATCGCGTCGAATGCCACGGTGTCGCTCATGAGAGCTCGTCCTCGGGCAGGTCTTCGAGCGGCCCGATCACCTCGATCAGCGCCTCGAGCCGTGCTGCGCGGGCGACGGTGTCATCGAGGTGGAAGTGGAGTGTGGGTGTGCGCTTCATGTGGAGCTGACGCCCGACCTCGCGCTGGAGAATGCCGTGCGCCGAGGTGAGGCCGTCGAGCGCCCCCGCCTGCTCGGTCTCATCCCCGAGGACGCTGACGTACACCTGCGCGTAGCGCAGGTCGGGGCTCGTCGTCACATCGGTGATCGTCACAAAGCCGACTCGGGGGTCCTTGACGTTGCGGGGGATCGCGTCTGCGAGCACTGCGCGCACAGCCTCGTCGACTCGGCGCATTCGCGGTGCGGGGGGCATCCTAATCCCTCGCGGAGGTCATCGCAGGCCCGGACTGGCGCCGGCTCAGAGCGTCCGCTCGACCTTCCGTGTCTCGAAGGCCTCCAGGACGTCGCCCTCCTTCACGTCCTGGAAGTTGGTGAGCACGATGCCGCACTCGAAGCCCTGAGCGACCTCGCGGACGTCGTCCTGATGGCGCTTGAGGCTGTCGACGGTGGTCTCGTAGATGACCGTGCCGTCGCGCACGATGCGCACCCGCGAGCCACGCATGATCTTGCCCTCGGTGACGTAGGACCCGGCGATGACGCCGAGCTTCGATGCGCGGAACGTCTGGCGGATCTCGACCTGGCCGAGTGCGTCCTCGACCTCCTCGGGCTCGAGCATGCCCGACATGGCGTCACGCAGCTCGTCGAGCGCCTTGTAGATGACCGCGTACGTGCGGATCTCAACACCCTCACGGTCCGACATGGCGCGGGCGTCGCCGACCGGACGCACGTTGAAGCCGAGGATGACCGCATCGGACGCCGCGGCGAGCATGACGTCGGACTCGTTGATGCCACCGACGCCGCTGTGAATGATGTTCACGACAACCTCGTCCTGCGGCAGCTTGGCGATCTCGTCCTCGAACGCCTCGAGCGAGCCCGACACGTCGGCCTTGAGGACCAGATTGAGGTCCTTGAGGACACCCTTCTGGATGCCTTCGAACAGCTCGTCGAAGGAGACCTTGCGACCGGCGCGGCGAGCCTGCGCCTCGTTCTTGAGGCGCGTCCCGCGCTCGGCTGCGGCGGTGCGCGCTGCGCGCTCGTTCTCGGCTGAGCGCACGGACTCACCGGCATCCGGGACGCCATCGAATCCAAGCACCTCGACCGGGTCGCCCGGGAGCGCCTCGTCGATGCGGGCGCCGGTGTAGTCGGTCATCGCCTTGACCTTGCCCCAGCTCTGGCCGGCGACGACGGCGTCGCCGATGCGCAGGGTGCCGCGCTGGATCAGCACGGTCACGACCGAGCCGCGGCCCGGATCGAGCTTGGACTCGATGACCACGCCACTGGCGGGCGCATCACGGACGGCCCGCAGCTCGGCGAGCTCGGTGACGACGAGGATCGTGTCGAGGAGATCGTCGAGGCCCTCGCGGGTCTTCGCCGACACATCGACGTACTCGGTGTCCCCGCCCCACTCGGAAGGCTGGAGCTGACGCTGCGTCATCTCGGTGCGCACCCGCATCGGATCCGCGCCTTCCTTGTCGATCTTGTTGACCGCGACGATGATCGGCACCTGGGCCGCCTTCGCGTGGTCGACGGCCTCATCGGTCTGCGGCTTGGGGCCGTCATCAGCGGCGACGACGACGACCGCGACATCGGTCACGCGGGCGCCGCGCGCGCGCATCGCCGTGAAGGCCTCATGGCCCGGGGTATCGAGGAAGGTGATCAGGCGATCGCCGTGATGCACCTGGTAGGCGCCGATGTGCTGCGTGATCCCGCCGGCCTCGCCGGCGACGACGTCGGCCTCGCGGATCGCGTCGAGGAGCGAGGTCTTGCCGTGGTCGACGTGACCCATGATCGTGACGACCGGGGGCCGTTCGATGAGGTCGTCCTCGTCGTCGTCCCAGAACTCCTCGAGCTCGTCCTCGTCAGCGGCGCTGACGATCTCGACCTCCTTGCCGAGCGCCTCGCACAGCACGAGGATGGCCTCGTCGGTGAGGGTCTGAGTGAGCGTCGCCAATTCGCCCATGAGCATGAGCTGCTTGATGACCTCGGGGACGCCGACACCGAGGTACTCGGCGACGTCCTTGACGGTGGAGCCGGAGTTGATCCGGACGGTGTCGGTGGAGGTGTGCGCCGACGTGTCGATGGCGCTGAGCTCGGTCTCGACGAAGCGCCCGCGCCGACGACGACGGGGCCGACGCTGCTGCGGACCGCCGGGGCCGCCAGGGCCGCCGGGACCACCGACGCCGGGGGGTCGGCGCGATGCCTGCGAGTCGATGACGACGCGGCGCCGTCCAGGGCCGCCGCCCGGGCCGGGCCGGACCGGACCGCTGCGCGTCTCGTCGCGCTTGGGCCGCTTGGGCGGCTCGGGGACGGAGATGATCTTCGGGCCCATGCCGGGAGCCGGGGGCTCCTTGTGCGGGACCGGGCCGGACGGCTTGGCCGCGGCGTCTGGAGTCTGGGCGGCGGCGTCTGCCGGAGCCTCAGCCGTCCCCTCGGGGGCGACCACTGCGGGCGTCTCGGGCTCGACGACCGCCTCCTCGACGACGGGCTGCGGTGCCGCGGGCACGACCTTGCGCACCTGCGGCATCGGGGCGTCGGGCGACAGCGCCGAGCCGGAGCGCGGCGCAGGCGCGGCGGTCGGGCGACGCTTGGGAGCCGCAGCGGCCCGCGCGGGGCGCGCGGTCGGCGGGAGCGGCGGCGGAGCGCCTGCGGCCGGCGTGATCTGCGGCTGCTCGATGATCACTGGTCCGGCAGGACGCGCGGGCGCCGCCGGAGCTGAGCCGCTGGGCGCGCTGCGCGGGTCTGTCGGGACCGCCGAGCGTCCGGCACGCGGTGTCGGACGGGGCATCGGTGCGGCGGGAGCCTCTTCGCGCGGGCCGCGCGGGCGCGGCGGCGGCGGTGCGTCGGGCTCAAACACACGGGCCGACCCGGGGTCCGGCGCCGCCGTGTCGGGCTCGAAGACGCGGCGATCGCCCGCAGGGGGGGCGGGCCGGGGAGCGGGCGGCGCGGGCGCGACAGGAGCGGCTGCTGCGACAGGCGCAGCGGGCGCAACGCCCTCACCGGCGAGTGCGCGCAGGGCGTCGCTCTCTTCGACAGTCGACGCCGCGGCCGTCACCTCAAGGCCGGCGGCACGCAGAGCCTCGAGCACCTCGCGGCTCGAGAGGTTCTGCTCCTTGGCGATTTCATGTACGCGCTTCTTGGCCACTAGCTCATCGATTCTACGAAGTCCGCGGTGTCCGCGACGGCGCGCCCGAAGGCACGCCTACGCACCGCCTCTTGGGCGCAAGCGCCCCCACACAAGTACCGGCCCCGGCCCGGCTCCCGCTGCTCGGGATCGAGCACAGGCGCTGCGGATCGAACCACGATCCGCAGCAACTCTGCCTTTGGAGCGACCCGCCCGCAGCCGACGCAGCGTCGGCGCGGAACGTGTCCGCGAGCGGCTATGCCGTCGGCTCCTGGGCCTCGCCCTCGGCGACCGGCTGCTCCACGGGAGCCTCCGCATCGTCGATCGGCTCAGCATCCTCCGCAGGCACCTCGCCCGCGTCCTCCGCATCAACGTCCGTCTCCTCAAGGCCCGCTGCCTCTGCTGCGAGCTCCTCCGCCTCGGCGGCGGCCTGGGCGATAGCTGCGAGCTCCTCCGCCTCGGCTGCGGCCTGGGCGATAGCGGCGGCCTCTGCAGCCTCCGCATAGCCCTCTTCACCGCGGGCGACGAGATCGGCGACGTCCTCCTGGCTCAGGTCCGGGTCGGACAGCCGCTCCATCTCCTCGTCAGAGAAGCTTGCGAGGAAGACGATCGAGCTGCCGGAGAAGCGTGAAAGCGCCTGATGCGCAGGCAGTCCGCAGTACGCGGAGCCGGGCAGGGACGCGTTCGGGCAGCGGCGGCCGCTCGACTGGATGGCGGCGCAGCGACCGCCGGTCTCCTCCTCGTCGCCGAAGCCGGCGTCGTCACCATCGGTGGCGAACTCCGTCTCGGACCGGATGTCGATGCGCCAGCCGGTCAGCCGCGCGGCGAGACGGGCGTTCTGCCCCTCCCGACCGATCGCAAGCGACAGCTGGTCATCAGGGACGATCACCGTCGCCTGGCGCTGCTCGTCGTCGACGAGCACCTCGCGCACACGGGCGGGCGACAGCGCCTTCGCGACGAACCGAGCGGGCTCGTCGTTGTAAGGGATGATGTCGATCTTCTCGCCGCGGAGCTCTGAGACCACCATGCGCACGCGCGACCCACGAGGTCCGACGCATGCGCCGACCGGGTCGACACCGTCCGCGTAGGAGACGACCGCGATCTTGGAGCGATAGCCGGGCTCGCGGGCGACGTTCGCGATCTCGACGAGGCCGTCGGCGATCTCGGGGACCTCGAGCTCGAACAGTGCCTTGATGAGCTCCGGGTCGCGGCGGCTGAGAATGATCGACGGGCCCTTCGTGGAGTTCGAGACCTCCTTAATGACCGCCTTGACCCGCTGGCCGTGGTCATACCGCTCACCGTCGACCTGCTCGGAGCGCGGAAGGAGCGCCTCGACGCCGACACGCAGCTGGACGAGGGTGTAGCGCGAGTCGGACTGCTGGACGATGCCGTTGACGAGCTCACCGACGCGATCCTGGAACTCGTCGAACATCATGTCCCGCTCGGCCTCGCGGACGCGCTGGAGAATCACCTGCTTTGCAGTCTGCGCCGCGATGCGCCCGAAGTCGTCCGGCGTCACGTCCTGCTCGGTGATCTGGTCGCGATAGTCGTCGAACTTGCGCGGATCGATCTCCGGCTCCTGCGGCTCGACGTACTCGCCGGTCTCCTCATCGAGATATGTCTCTTCGTCGATCGTCTCGACGATCAGCTGCGCTTCGAGACGCTCCGGCACGAGGAGCTCGATGACGCGGTAGTCACCGCTCTCCGGATTGAGCTCGACACGCGCGTAGCGCGCTGAATCAGGCTGCTTCTTGTAGGCCGAGAGGAGGGCGTCCTCGAGGGCAGCGATCAACCGCTCCGGGTCGATGCCCTTTTCGTCCGCAAGGGCCTTCATGGCCTCAACGATTTCGCGCGACATGGGTGCTCACTCCTCGACGAGGTTCGAACGATGGATGTCGTCGTACGGGATGGCGATCACACCGGTCTCGGCGGCGATCGTCACCTCGCGCTCCGTGGCACCGACGAGTTCGCCGGTGAAAGTGCGGTGCCCGTCACGCAGGGCGCGGGTGCGTACCCGCGCCCGCCGCCCGAGATACCGCGTGAAATGAGCGGGCTTCGTCAGCGGCCGCTCGCGACCGGGCGACGAGACTTCGAGCGTGTAGCGCTCGCGCAGATCCTCGAGCGCGCGGGTCACGCGCTCGCAGACTTCCAGGGTCACCCCGTCCGGGTGGTCGACCGTGAGGCGCAGACCGTCTCCGGCGATCGCCTCAACGAGCAGGACTTCGACACCGGGCTCCAGGGGGGCCAGGGTCTGCTCGATTTCGTGCTGCAACGTGACAGTGTCCATGGAAATGAAAAAAGCGGGCCAGCGCCCGCTTTCAGTCCTGCTGCCGACGAATGCCGACGACGAAAGCTCAATGATGTCACCTTAGCACCGTGCACCCTCTCCTGGGTAGGCCTCGGTCGACGGCGTCACGCTGCGCGACGGCGCACCTGATCGCGATATCGGCGGTAGTCCGCACGCTCCGGACGCAGGCAACTCGCCAGGGTGAGCGGTCGGCGCGCCTCGTCGTGACGGCCCTGGAGCTGGAGCGCGCGTCCCAGGCAGAAGAGCGCGTAGTCGTTGGTCGGGGCGCCCTCGACGACGGCGGCGAACTCCGCCGCCGCCTCGCGGTAGCGCTGAGCCCCGAACAGGGCGCGCCCGAGCGCCTCACGGATCGACGCCTTCTCCGGCTCAAGGTCGCGCGCGCGGGCCAGGGCGACCGTCGCTGCATGGTGGTCGCGTGCTTCGAGGAGCGCCGTCCCGATCTGGAACAGCTCGTAGGCGGAGTCCGACGCCATCGATCGATCGTACCCCGGCCGGCTTGCGCTAGGCGCGGGTGCCCTGGGTCACCCGGAGCTCTGAGACGACGTCGAGAATCGCGCATGCGACCGCGGCCTTCGTCGTGCGCGGAACGTGATGTTCCGCGTGCGCGGTGACCACGGTGACCTCATTCTCGACGGCGTCGAATCCGACGCCGGGCGCGCTGACGTCATTCACGACGATCGCATCGAGCCGCTTGCGGGCGAGTTTCTCGCGGCCGTAATCGAGTGCTCCGGCCCCGTGCTCCGCCGCGAACCCGACGATCGTCTGGTGCGCGCTGCGCATGGCCGAGAGCGCGCTCAGGACGTCGGTGGTCGGCTGGAGTTCGACGCGCAGCGCGTCACGCCCAGATTTCTTGAGCTTTCCGAACTGCGGATCGACCGGGGTGAAGTCGGCCACCGCGGCGGCCATGAGCAGCACATCGCACGCCGGGAACTCCTCGCGGCAGATCGCTTCGAGCTCTGCGGCCGACTCCACATCGCGCCAGGTGATCACCGGGCTGCGGGGCAGGGCGACGTTCGCGGCGACGACGGTCACACGGGCGCCGAGCGCGGCGGCCTCCTCAGCCAGCGCAACGCCCATCCGGCCGCTCGAGCGGTTGCCGACGAACCGCACCGCATCTATCGGCTCGCGGGTGCCGCCGGCGGTCACGAGGACCCGCAGGCCGTCCCACGGACGCGGCCCGACCGGGACGAGCGCCTCGACGGCGGCGAGGAGGTCGGCCGGCTCGGCGAGCCTGCCGCTCCCCCATTCGCCGCGGCTGCCCAGGGCGCCGACGCCCGGGTCGACGATCACGGTCCCGCGCTCGCGCAGCGTCGCGACGTTCGCACGCGTCGCGGCGTGCTCCCACATGTGGTGGTTCATCGCGGGCGCGACAACCAGCGGGCATGTCGCCGCGAGCGCGGCGCTGGTCAGCAGGTTGTCGGCGAGCCCTCCGGCGAGCTTCGCGATCGTGTTCGCCGTCGCCGGGGCGATGAGGAGGATGTCCGCGTTGCGAACGAGCTCAAGATGGCTGATCGGCTCGTGCGTCGGCTGCTCCTGATCGGGGAACGCGCCTCGTGCGGGATCGCGCTCCCACTCGGTGACGAGCACCGGGGCGCCTGTCAGACCTTCGAACGACGCTGCGCCGACGAAGCGCTGTGCATCCGCGGTCTGGATGACGCGTACGGCGTGGCCGCCACGTGTCGCGAGCCGCGCGAACTCGAGCGCTTTGTATGCGGCGATCCCGCCGCTGACGCCGAGAAGGATCCGAGCCATGTCGTGGAGGCGGCCGTCGGCCGGGAGACCCCTACCGGGTGTGGTAGGTGATCTTGCCCTGAGCGATCTCCTCGAGGGCGATCGTCAGATAGTTCTTCGAGGCTGACTTGACCATCGGGGGCGGGAACTCGTCGAACGTTCCCTCACCGAGGTTGTGGAAGTAGCTGTTGATCTGTCGCGCCCGCTTGGCGGAGACGAGGACGGCGGCGTAGTTCGAGTCGACCTGCTCGAGCAGCGTGTCGATGCGGGGCTGGATCATGCGGTCAGTCTATCGGGTGCGCGAGGCCCCGCCGAACGACGCTCACCAGGTCGCGGACGGCGTCCTCGAGGCGATCGTTGACAATGACCTTGGCGAACTCGCCCGCGGCGGCGAGCTCCTCCTCGGCCACGGCAAGCCGGCGCTCGACGACCTCGGCGTCATCGGTGCCGCGCCCGACGAGGCGCTCACGGAGCGCCTCACGCGACGGCGGCGCGATGAAGATGAGCAGCGCTCCTGGGATCGCATCGCGGATCTGGCGCGCCCCCTGGACCTCGATCTCCAGTGCCACCGGCTCGCCGGATGACGCCCGCCGCTCGAGCTCCGCGCGCAGCGTGCCGTACCGCCGACCCGCGTACTGCGCGTGCTCGACGAAATCCCCGTGGGCGATGTGCTCGACGAACTCGTCCTCGCTGAGGAAGTGGTACTCGACGCCGTCCGCCTCCCCGGGCCGCGGTGCGCGTGTGGTGGCGGAAACGCTCAGGCCGAGCTCGGGAACCTGCTCACGCAGCAGGCGGATGAGCGTGCCCTTGCCGACTCCCGAAGGGCCGGTGATGACGATGACGCGGGACATGGGCGAGCGAACCTTAGGGCCCGCCGCCGACGACGACGTCGCGCAGGTCTAGCGCGAGGCGCGCGAGCGCAGCAGGGTCACGAGCTCGGTGCGCTGCCGCTCCGAGAGACCGCCGACCGTCTTGCTCGGTGAGATCCGGCACTGCTGGAGAACCTTGTTCGCCTTGACACGCCCGTACTTCGGCGTGGCGAGCAGCATGTCGAAGACCTTGGCCGTCTCAAGGAACTCGGGCGGATCGACGAGCAGGCGGTCGATCGAGGTGCGCCCCGCGCGCAGATCGCGCTTGAGCTGGGCCCGCTCGGTGCGGATCTGGTTGGCGCGCTGGAGCGCTTCCATCCGCTGAACCCGCGACCGCTCCGGGGCCGCGGCGTTCGAGTGGTCACTGTCGGCGACGAACGTCACTAGGCGGGCGACAATACACGCTCGGACGCGGCAGACAACCGAATCGGACGGAATTCACCTCGACCTCGACCTGAGCTTGACCCATCTTCAGTCTGATCGACACTTTCCCCAGCAAAATCGGACACTTTTTGCCCTTTTGTGCTAGGGGCGCCGCTGAAACGCCTGCTCGACTGCCCCAAAAGCGCTTCTAGACGCGGGGTGCCGCGAGCTCGCGGGCGATCCGCTGCCCCGCGAGCGGGTCGCGGAAGCTCTCCGTGCCGACTGCGACGATGCATGCGCCGGCGTCGAGCGCCTCGCGGGCGTGACGGCCGTTCTGGATGCCCCCCATCCCGACGATCGGGATCGTGACGCGGCGAGCGACCGCCGCGATCTGGGCGAGCGCCACGTGGCGGACGGCCGGGCCGGACTGGCCGCCGGTGCCGCCGCCGAGCCACGGCGCACCCGGGCGAGTGGAATGCGCCGCGAAGGCGCGCAAGGTGTTGATCAGCGACACGGCGTCTGCACCTGAGGCCTCGGCGGCGACGGCGACGCGCGCCACGTCGGCCGTGTTCGGCGTGAGCTTCACGATCAGCGGCTTGCGGGTGCGCGGACGCACTGCCGCGAGCAGGCGCGCGAGCTCATCCGGGTCGGCCCCGATGTCCAGGCCGGTCTTGACGTTCGGGCACGAGACGTTGAGTTCGATCGCGGCGATCTCCGCGCGCGCATCCACGGCCTCGACGAGCTGCACGACCTCGTCGGCGACGGAGCCCATGACGTTCACGATCAGGGGTACTGGGAGCGCTGCCAGCGACGGAAGATCGTGCTCCAGATAGCCGGCGAGGCCGCGATTGGGAAGCCCGATCGAGTTGATCATGCCGCCGGCAACCTCGTAGATGCGCGGCGGCGGATTGCCCGCCCGGGGCTCAAGCGTGATGGTCTTCGAGACAAATGCGGAGAACGGGAAATCGGCGAGCAGCGCATCCCCGAAGACGCGCTGGGCGGCGATCGCGTCGAATGTCCCGGACGCGTTGATCACCGGATGCTCGAGCGCCAGGCCGCAGAAGTCGACCGCGCCGCTCAATGCCCCGCTCCAGCGACGAGCGCCGTATCGAGCCGGTCCGCGTCGACCACGGGCCCGTCGACGCAGACACGGATGTAGCTCCCGTCGCGCGTGGGCACGACACACCCGTAACACGCGCCGAAGCCACAGGCCATGCCGGACTCGAGCGCCAGCTGTGCCGGGACCCCACGCGCCTCACAGATTGCGCGCACCGCCTCGAGCATGGGCGGCGGGCCGCAGGAATACACGACCGCATGGGGATCCGCGTCGAGCTCTGCGCTGAGGAGCTCGGTGACGCGACCGTGGTGGCCCACCGACCCGTCGTCGGTGGCGACCCGGGGATCGCCGAGGAGTGCGGCTCCCTGCGCGTGCGGCGCGTCGCGAAATCCGAGCAGCGCCACCGACGCGGTCCCTGCGGCGCGCAGGGCGTCCTCGAGGATCGCCAGCGGCGCCGTCCCCACCCCGCCGCCGCAGAGGATCGCGCGGCGACCCTCCTCCGGCGGCTGGAAGCCCTGACCGAGCGGACCGAGGAGCCAGACGTCGTCACCCACGGCGAGCTCGAGCAGGCGATCGGTCCCGGGGCCGACGTCCTCGAGCATGAAGTGCGCACGCCCGGGCTCGGCGCGCAGGACGCTGAGTGCGCGCGGGAGGAACGGGCGCTCGTCGGCGCCTCCCCCCCACCGCTCGACGGCCGCGAGCATGTAGAACTGGCCCGGCTGCGGATCAGGCCCGTTCGTGTCGGCGAGGACGAGGACCCCGTATGCGCCGTACGTGCGGCGATCGCTCACCGTGATGCGGCGCCTGCCGAGGGGAGCCGATGCTGCGGTCCAGGTCACGTCCGGGTGCCCGCCGCGTCCGTGCGATGGATGTCCTGGAGCGCGAGGACCTCGAAGGCCCCCTGACGCCCGGCGGCGATGGCCCGCGCCGCTGCGAGGCCGCCCGAGAGCGTCGTCAGGCACGGGACGCCGCGGGCGACCGCCGCCCTGCGAATCTGCCACCCGTCCGAGCGCGCTCCTGACCCTGTCGGGGTGTTGACGACGAGGTCGACCTCGCCGCTCTCGATCCAGTCGACGACGTTCGGGTGCCCCTGGCCGATCTTCTGCAGCTCGATCGCAGGGATGCCCATGCGTTCGAGCGCCGCCTTGGTGCCGCCGGTCGCGACGATGCGGAAGCCGAGATCGTGCAGCGTCTGGCCGATCGCAACGGCTGCGGGCTTGTCGCTGTCGGTGACCGTGATGAAGACGGTTCCCTCGTTCGGCAGCGGCGCTCCCGCCGCGGCCTGCGCCTTGGCGAACGCCGTCGGGAAATCGCGGGCGAGGCCCATGACCTCGCCGGTCGAGCGCATCTCCGGCCCGAGCAGGACGTCCGCCCCTTCGAAGCGGTCGAAGGGGAGCACCGCCTCCTTCACGCAGACATGGCCGGCGCCCATCGGGTCCGCCGGGAGATCGAGGTCGGCGATGCGCTCGCCGAGCATCACGCGACACGCCATCTTGGCCAGCGGCACGCCGATCGCCTTGCTCACGAACGGCACGGTGCGCGAGGCCCGGGGGTTCGCCTCGATGATGTAGAGGCGCCCGCCGTGGACCGCGAACTGCACGTTGATCAGGCCGACGACGCCGAGGCGCAGCGCGAGCCCGGTCGCCTGCTCGCGGATCTGCCCGAGCATGTCCGGGCCGAGCGAATGCGGCGGCAGCACGCAGGCCGAGTCGCCCGAGTGGATGCCCGCCTCTTCGACGTGCTGCATGATGCCGCCGATCCAGGCCTCCTCCCCGTCGCAGAGCGCGTCGACGTCGACCTCGATGGCGTCCTCGAGAAAGCGGTCGAGGAAGATCGCGCGCCCGTCATCGCGGACATTGCGGGCCAGGTAGTCCTCGAGGTCGGCGACCCCGTAGACGATCTCCATCGCCCGCCCGCCGAGCACGTAGCTCGGGCGCACGAGCAGCGGGAAGCCGACGCGCTCGGCTGCTGCCAGGGCCTCCTCCACCGAGTGCGCCTCGGCGTAGGGCGGCGCTTCGTACCCGAGCTCGTCGAGGAGGCGCCCGAACCGACCGCGATCCTCCGCAAGGTCGATCGCATCGACGCTCGTGCCGAGCACCGGCACACCGGCGTCGACGAGGCCCTGCGCGAGCTTCAGCGGCGTCTGGCCGCCGAACTGGACGATGACGCCCTCCGGCCGCTCGACCTCGCAGACCGCGAGGACGTCCTCGAGTGTCAGCGGCTCGAAATACAGTCGATCGGAGGTGTCGTAATCCGTTGACACGGTCTCGGGATTGCAATTGAGCATCACCGCGTCGCGGTCGGCCTCGCGGACGGTCATGGCCGCGTGCACGCAGCAGTAGTCGAACTCGATGCCCTGGCCAATGCGGTTGGGGCCGGCGCCGAGGATGATCACGGAGGGGCGATCTCCGCGCTCGACCTCGTCGTCGCGCTCATTCTCCCAGCACGAGTAGAAGTACGGGGTGCGCGCCTCGAACTCCGCGGCGCAGGTGTCGACCGACTTGTAGGTGCGCTCACCGGAGAACGGGGCCTCAGGGTGGAGCGCGAGCTCGCGTAGCTCATGGAGGAACCAGCGGTCGACGAGGCATCGCGAATGCACGTCCTCGACGCTCGCGCCCTGCCGGAAGGCCTCGAGCATGACGTCATAGCGCTCCGCCGTCGGACGCTCAAGGAGCGTCAGCAGCTCGTCGCGGGTGCGCCCGACGAGATCGGGGACGCTGTCGAGCTCGCGGCTGCGCATCGCCTTGCCGAATGCCTGCTGAAACGTGCGGGAGATCGACATGATCTCGCCCACGCTCTTCATGTGGGTCGAGAGGTAGGGATCGGCGCCGCGAAACTTCTCGAAGGCGAAGCGCGGCCACTTGACGACGACGTAGTCGATCGTGGGCTCAAAGCTCGCCGGCGTCAGCTGCGTGATGTCGTTCGGGATCTCGTCGAGCGTGTAGCCGACCGCGAGGCGCGCAGCGATCTTCGCGATCGGGAAGCCGGTCGCCTTTGAGGCGAGCGCGGAGCTGCGCGAGACGCGCGGGTTCATCTCGATGACGAGGATCTCCTCGGTCTCGGGATTCACGGCGAACTGCACGTTCGAGCCACCGGTCTCCACGCCGACCGCGCGGATCACGGTCATCGCCTGATCGCGCAGGCGCTGGTAGAGGCGGTCGGGAAGGGTCTGCTGCGGGGCCACCGTGACCGAATCACCGGTGTGGACGCCCATCGGATCGAGGTTCTCTATAGAGCACACGATCACGCAGTTGTCGTTGCGGTCGCGCATCACCTCGAGCTCGAACTCGCCCCACCCGATCACCGACTGATCGAGCAGCACCTGGCCGATCGGCGATGCGTTGATCCCGCGCTGGACGATCTCGCGGAACTCCGCCTCGTCACGGGCGATGCCGCCGCCGCGGCCGCCGAGCGTGAAGGCCGGGCGGACGATGGCCGGCAGACCGAGCTCCTCGAGGTGCGTCAGCGCCTCGTCGAGCGATGTGGCGATGGCGCTGAGTGGCATGCGCAGCCCGGCGGCGTCCATCGTCTCGCGGAAACGCTCGCGGTCCTCCGCACGCTCGATCGCGTCGTAATTCGCGCCGATGAGCTCCACGCCGAACTTCTCAAGCGTCCCGTCCTCGGCGAGCGCCTTGGCGAGATTGAGCGCCGTCTGGCCGCCGAGCGTGGGCAGCAGCGCGTCCGGGCGCTCGCGCTCGATGATCTGGGCGACGGGCCCGGGGAGCAGCGGCTCGACGTACGTGCGGTCGGCGAACTCCGGGTCGGTCATGATCGTCGCAGGGTTGGAGTTCACGAGGACGACCTCGTACCCCTCCTCGCGCAGCACCTTGCAGGCCTGGACGCCGGAGTAGTCGAACTCCGCAGCCTGGCCGATCACGATCGGGCCGGACCCGACGATGAGAATCTTCTTGATGTCGTCACGACGAGGCATCAGGCGGCTCCGATCCGCTCGAGGAATCGGTCAAAGAGGTAGAGCGAGTCGTTCGGGCCGGGGCCCGCCTCCGGGTGGTACTGGACGGTCGCCCCGTCCACGTCGAGCAGCGTGAGGCCCTCGACCGTGCGGTCGTAGAGGTTCACGTGCGAGAGCTCGGCGGCGCCGAAGTCGGTCTCCCAACGCACGGGCTCGTCGCGCTCGACCCGTAGGCCGCCATCCGGCGCGGCGACGGCGAAGCCGTGGTTCTGCGACGTGATCTCGATCCGCCCGGTGCGCAGGTCCTTCACCGGGTGGTTGCCGCCGCGGTGACCGAAGGGCATCTTGAAGGTGTCAAGACCCACGGCCCGGCAGAGCAGCTGATGTCCGAGGCAGATGCCGAAGATCGGCGCCTTCCCGAGCACCTCGCGGACCGTGGCGGCGACGTAGTCGAGCGCGGCCGGGTCGCCCGGTCCGTTCGCGAGGAACAGCGCATCGGGACCGCTCGCAAGCAGCTCCTGGGGCGTGACCGTGCAGGGGTGGAGCTCGAGCCGCGCCCCGCGCTGCACGAGCTCCCGCACGATGGAGCCCTTGATGCCCGTGTCGATGGCGGCGATCAGCGGGCCGGGGTTCCCGGCGCCGTGGAGCGTCATCGCGGACGGCGTGACCTCACGGGCGAGATCGCGCCCGCGCATCGGCGGCTCCGCTGCGACCTGCTCGCGGGCCTGCGTCTCGCTGATGTCCGCTGCGAAGAGGCCGCCGCGCAGCGAGCCTGCGCTGCGGATGTGCCGTACGAGCGCACGCGTGTCAACCCCGGTGATCGCCGGGATGCCGCAGTCGACGAGCCAGTCGAGCCAGCCGCGCTCAGCGCTCGCCGCGTCCTCGGTGTTGACCGCCTCGCGCATCACGACGGCCCGCGCGTGAACGCGATCGCTCTCCATCGCACCGGCGCTCACGCCGTAGTTCCCGATGTGCGGGTACGTGAAGACGATGATCTGACCGGCGAAGGACGGGTCCGTGACGGACTCCTGGTAGCCGCTCATGCCGGTCGTGAACACGACCTCGCCGGTCGCGGCGCCGACGGCGCCGCAGAGAACGCCATCGAACCGGCGCCCGTCCTCGAGCAGGATGTAACCGGGCGTGGCGAGACTCATTTGATCAACCCCTGAATCGTCTTGAAGGCGGGCCCGCCGGCGTGTCCGAGCAGCTCGAAGAGCGCCATCTCAGTGGACGAGGCGAGCGCCCCGCCAGCGCTCATGCGGGCGATGGCGATCGTCTTGTCGGACGCAGCGCGGGAATCCATGGCGTCGCAGGCGAGTTGGACCTCGATGCCGTCGCTGAGCAGGTCCTGTGCCGTCTGATGGACGCACACATGCGTCTCCACGCCGCAGAGCAGCACCTGATCGCGTCCGTGCAGGTCGAATCCGTCCGCCCGGGCAGCGGAGAAGGCGACCTTCTCAAGCCGCGGGACGCCCTCAAGGTGCGCCGCGAGTTCGTCGACGGTGTGGCCGAGGCCCCGCGGATACTGCTCGGTGACGATCACCGGCACGTCGAGCAGCCGCGCGGCCTGGATGAGGATGGCGCTGCGTCGCGCGACGTCGTCGAAGCCCGGGATCGCACTGCGAAACGCCTCCTGGATGTCGACGACGACGAGCACGGCCCGACGGGTCTCCAGCAGGGCGCCTCTCATGCCACGTCTCCAGCCGGATCGGGCGCGGCGCTGAGCGTGAACCCGCGCTCGCGGAACGCGACGGCCCCGTCGGCGAGCGTGAGCACCACGCGGCCGCGCAGCCGTCGGCCGGCGAAGCAGCAGTTGGCCGACCGGCTCTCGTAGCCATTCTCCCCCACGAGCCATTCGGCATCGAGATCGATCAGCGCGAGATTCGCCGTCTCGCCGACGGCGATCCGCGGGATCGGCAGGCCGAAGATCGCGCAGCCGGACGTCATCCGCTCGAGCAACAGATCGAGCGCGAGGATCCCGGGCAGCACGAGCTCGGTGTGGATCGCCGCGAAGGCGGTCTCCAGTCCGGTGGTGCCCATCGGGGCCTGCTCGAAGGGCTTCTCCTTCTCGTCGCGCGCGTGCGGCGCGTGGTCCGTCGCGACGCAGTCGATGACGCCGCTGCGCAGCCCCTCGATCAGGGCCTGCCGATCGCGCTCGGTCCGCAGCGGCGGGTTCATCTTCATGCTCGTGTCGAAGCCGACCACCGCCTCATCGGTGAGGCACAGGTGATGCGGGCTCGCTTCGCACGTGACGCGCACCCCATCCGCCTTGCCGCGCTCGACCGCCAGGACCGATTCGGCGCTGCTCAGGTGCTGCAGGTGGATCGCGCCGCCTTCGTGGCCGGCGATGAGGATGTCGCGGGCGATGATCGCCGATTCGCTGATGCTCGGAATCCCGGCGATGCCGAGACGCGCGCTCACCGCGCCTTCGTGCATCGAGCCGCGCGCGGAGAGGTCGAAGTCCTCCTCGTGGAGTGCGAGGACGGCGCCCGTGAGCTGCTGGTACTGCAGGGCGCGGCGCAGGATGCCGGCATGGGCGACGGGCCGCCCGTCGTCCGAGAATCCGAGCGCACCGGCGTCACGCAGCGCCTCCATCTCGGTGAGCTCGCGGCCCTGCAGACCGACGGTGATCGAGCCGACGAAGCCGACGGGGATCCGCGCGTCGCGGGCAGCCGTCTCATAGAGCGAGCGCAGGATCGGGGCTGAGTCGACGACGGGATCGGTGTTCGGCATCCCGATCACCTGGCAGTAGCCACCGGCGGCCGCTGAGCGCGTGCCGGTCTCCAGGTCCTCTTTGTACTCCTGCCCTGGTGTGCGCAGGTGGATGTGCGGATCGGTGAACGCCGGAGCGAGCAGCCGGCCCTCGGCTTCGATCAGCTCGACGCCGTCGACCAGCGGCAGGCTCGACGGCGCACCGAGCTCGGCGATCACGCCGTCACGCACGAGCACGTCGAAGGTGCCATCGGGGCCCCCGCGCGGGTCGAGCACGCGGGCACTGCGGATGAGCAGCGACGCGGCCGGTGCCGGCGCGCGGACGAGGCCGGCTGAGGAGGCTGTGGTCATGCGGGCTGGGGCTCCGTGATCGGGTCCTCGCTGCGTGATGCGGCGAGGACTTCGTAGAGGACGGCCATGCGGACGACGACGCCCGCTGCGACCTGTTCGAGGATGAGCGACTGCGGCGAGTCCACGACGTCGCCGGACAGCTCGACACCGCGGTTGACAGGCCCCGGGTGCATGAGGAGCTGCCGCGGCCCGAGACGCCGAGCGTTCACCTGGTAGACCGCTGCGTACTCGCGCAGCGATGGGACGAAGGCCTGCTCCATGCGCTCGTGCTGCATCCGCAGCGCGTAGACGACATCTGCTTCGCGCAGGTCGTCGAGGGTCGTGCGCACCTCCACGCCGAGCGACTCGGCCTCGCGCGGCAGCAGGGTCGGCGGGCCGGCCAGCGTGACCTCGGCGCCCATCTTGCGGAACGCCTGGATCCCGGAGCGCGCGACGCGCGAATGGAGGATGTCCCCGATGATCCACACCTTCGCCCCGTCGAGGCTGCCGAGCCTGCGACGCAGGGTGTAGACGTCGAGGAGAGCCTGCGTCGGGTGCTCGTGCTTGCCGTCGCCGGCGTTGACGATCGCGGCATCGGTCCACTGAGGCAACAGGGCGGGGCCGCCGGCCCAGGGGCAGCGGATGACGATCGCATCGGGCCGGTGCGCGCTGAGCGTCAGCACCGTGTCCTTGAGCGACTCGCCCTTGTCGACCGATGACCCGCTGGCGACGAAGTTGACGACATCGGCACTGAGCCGCTTGGCGGCGAGCTCGAAGCTCGACCGGGTCCTCGTGCTCGCCTCGTAGAAGAGGTTCAGCACGGTGCGCCCGCGCAGGGCGGGAACCTTCTTGATGTCGCGCTCGCCGATCTCCTCGAACGCCGCTGCGCGGTCACAGATCCGCTCGATGGCCGCGCGGTCGAGGTCCTCGATGCTCAGCAGGTGATTCATGCCGCAGCGCTTTCCGCGTCGCCGATCGTGACGCCGTCGTGGCCGTCGATCTCGACCACGTGAACGTTGACGCGCTCGTCGCGCGATGTGGGCAGGTTCTTCCCGATGAAGTCCGGGCGAATCGGGAGTTCCCGATGCCCGCGATCGGCGAGCACGGCGAGCTGCACGCGTGCCGGTCGGCCGTAGGCGAAGAGCGCCTCGATCGCCGCGCGTACCGTGCGCCCGGTGAAGAGCACGTCGTCGACGATGACGACGGTGGCTCCGTCGATCGGGAAATCGATCTCGGTCGCGTGGACCTCGGGTGTCTCGAGCCGCGTGGCCAGATCGTCGCGGTAGAAGCTGATGTCGACCTGCCCGAGGAGGACCGGGTCGCGCACGAGCTCGCTCAGCAGCAGGTGCAGGCGCTGCGCGAGAACGGCGCCGCGACGTTGGATGCCGACGAGGGCCAAGGGGCCGCTGCCGTCATGGCGTTCGACGATCTCATGTGAGATGCGCACGAGCGTCCGCCGCATGTCGTCGCCGTCGAGGACGACCTTGCCGTTGGTCACTTCTGGATCCTTCCTGGCCTCGCGGGACCGGGTTAAAGGAGCTGGCTGGGCTGCGGGGCAACAGTAGCATCGGCCTCCCACGGCTTCAGCCGCGGGGGACCCTTCTCCGGCGCCGGAACCTCGATGGCGTCGAAGTCGCGGGGCACCACGGCCTGCGGAAAAACGGCCTGCGCCTCGCGCCGCACATCGGAGGGCCGGTACCGGCTCGACAGGTGCGTCAGTGCGACGAGCTGCACACCCGCGTCGGCAGCGAGCTGGGCGGCCTGCGCTGCGGTCGAGTGCTCGGTCTGGGCCGCGCGGGCGGCGTCCACGTCGAGGAAGGTCGCCTCATGGACCAACAGGTCGGCGCCCGCGGCGGCAATGCGCACCATCTCACACGGCGCCGTGTCACCGGACAGCACGATCCGGCGCCCTCGGCGGGCATCGCCGATGACCTGGTCGGGGCGCACGCCGCCGACGGTCTCGCCCGCCTCGAGCCGCCCGAAGTCCGGTCCGGGTGTGACGCCGAGGCGCTCGGCGAGCTGCGCGGCGAAACGCCCTGGCCGGTCAGCCTCGACGACGGCGTAGCCGAAGGCGACGCCCCGATGGCGCACGTTGAACGCCTCGACCTCATAGCCGGCGAACTCGATCGCGTCCCCGGGCTCCATCTCGGCGACGTGGAGGCCGTAACTGACGCGTCCCCAGATCGCCGACATCGAGCCGAGGAGCCGTGCCGTGCCCGGGGGCCCGAAGACCTCGAGGTCCTTCTCCCGGCCACGCAGATCGAAGGTTTTGAGCATGCCGGGAAGCCCGAGCCAGTGGTCGGCGTGAAGGTGCGTGAGGAAGACGGCATCGAGGTCCGGCAGCCCCACGCTGCGCAGGAGCTGCCGCTGGGTTCCCTCCCCGCAATCGACCAGGAGTCGGTCGCCGTCGATGCGCAGGAGCGTCGCGGGGAGACCGCGACGTGCGGAGGGAACCGAGCCACCAGTCCCGGCGAAGAAGACCTCAAGCTCGTCCATCGCCACCGAGCGTACCGTCGCCACGTGGGGGCGGTACGCTCCGGCGGTCGGCAGAGAGCCGGCCGCCCGCGCCCGTAGCTCAGTGGATAGAGCGCTCGCCTCCGGAGCGAGAGGTCGCAAGTTCGAATCTTGCCGGGCGCGCTCCACGTAGGATCGGCCGATGCGCACGCTCCCCGTCGTCGTGGGCCTGGTTCTCGCCCTCGGCGCTCCCTCAGTCGCTGTGGCAGCGCCGTCGGTGACGCTCGATCCGGCGCTGCGACCGGCCTTCTCCGCGGGCCAGCGTGACTACGTCACGCGTTGCGCCGCCGGGTCGGTGCAGGTGACGGCGACGGGCACCGCCGACCTGCCCATCTCGATCGACGGTCGCCCGCCGCGCAGCGGGGCACAGACCGTCAGCGTCCCGCTGAGGGCGGGGCAGCGCTTCTCATTCACGGTCGGCCGGCGCTCGTACGACGTGCGGTGTCTCCCGGAGGAGCTCGTCGACCTCCATGTGCGCGGTCTTCTCCCGCGGTCGATGCCGCTCGTGCTGCTGAGCGTCAATCGGCTACTCGCGCCGGGAACGCCGGGCTGGGCGGTGATCATCGACCGTCGTGGCGTCCCGATCTGGTGGCGCAAGGGCTCCCCCCTCGTCGCAGCCGCGGAATTCGTCGGCCACAACCGCATCGGCGTCTGGGATGGGGCGCTCGCCGACGCCGACGTCGGCCGCGGGACGCTCCAGATCGAACGTCCCGATGGCTCCCGCGTACGCAGCTGGAGCGATGTCGACGCACACGAGGCGCACCTCGCAGCCGATGGGTCGCTGTGGGTGATCACCGCCGCGGAGCGACGTGGCGTCGATCTCAGGAGCTACGCAGGACCCGCGTCCGCGTCGACCTTCGATGGTGTGGTCGAGCAGCGCAGTCCGAGCGGGCGCGTCCTCTGGGCGTGGAATGCCGCGGAGCACACCGACATTCTCGACAGCGGGCGATGGCTCGCGCCGATCATCGCGCTGCAGGCGCGTGATCGACGACTCGACCTTCAGCACCTCAACTCGATCGACACGGACGGTCATGGCACCGTCCTCGTCTCCGCCTGCCATCAGGACGCGGTCTACGGCGTACGCCGGCGCGACGGCGCGATCCTCTGGAAGCTCGGCGGTACCCCGACGGCCCGCAGCCTGCGCATCGTCGGCGATCGGCTCACGCCGACGCTCGGAGGACAGCACGATGCGCGCTTCCAGGCCGACGGCACGATCACCGTGTTCGACAACGGCACGAGCCTCGATCGTCCCTCCCGCGTCACACGCTGGCGGATCGACGCGCGGCGACGCACAGCACGGCTCGTCGAAGCGATCGTCGAGCCTCATGCCCGGTCGAATCTCCCGGGCGGTGGCACGCGGCGCGACAGCGCGGGTAACTGGCTCGTCGCGTGGTCGACGGGCGCGCGGATCCGAGCCTACGACCGACGCCACCGGACGATCTTCAAGCTCGACTACGCACAGCCCGCGATCTCCTACCGCGCGGTCCCGGCCGCGTCGGGACAGATGTCGCGCGCAGCGCTGATCGCCGGGATGGACCGCCGCTCCCCGCGCTGACCGCGCGCGTCTGACCCCGGAACGAGCGAGGGCCCCGGCGAACCGGGGCCCTCGACCGTCGTTGCGCTGGGCGGGCGCTACGACGTCGGCGTCGACACGATCGTCCCGAGCACCGGCGTGCCCGTCAGGGTGAGGCCGAACGCCCCGTTGAGTGCCGTCACGACGTCGGCGGTGAGCGTCACCGTGGCGCTGATGGTCTTGTTCGTGCGGTTGACCGTCACCAGGGACAGCCGTCCGATCACCCGAACTACCCGGCCTCGATACAGTTGGAGACGCAGTGATGGCCCGCAGCCTGAGGCGACGCGCCGCACAGGACGACGGCATCGCGATGTTCACGGTCGTGATGGTGATGGCCGTGCTGTTGGTCCTCGGCGCCGCGCTCGCCACCAGCAGCTTGCAGTCGAGCACGACGGTCAATGGCGACGAGCTCGGTGTGCGCGCGCTCCAGGCGGCGGAGGCTGGAGCGCAGACCGCCGTGCACCGCCTGAACATGCTGCAGCCCAGCTCGTCGAACTGCATCACGACCGTGTCCTCGGCGCCGCAGACGCAGAGCATCTGGTGCGCAGCGACGGCCGCCGAGAGCATCGGGAACGGGCAGTCCTTCACGTACCAGACCTCGGTGCCCTCGACGAGCGGTTGCACCGGGAAGACCTTCGGCATCGGCACCTCTGAGCGCTGCGTCGTGGCCACCGGCACCGTCGGTGGCGTGACGAAGAAGGTGATCCAGCGGATCGTCTCGTCGTCGGGCGCGGATCCCTTCCCCACTGACGGCATCCTCGGGAGGGACTCGCTGACCGTCGACAACAACACGACGATCAATGCGGGCCTCGCCTCGAACGGCCTGCTCTCTTTCGGCCTCAACAGCCCGATGACCGGCACGGTGACGCTCTGGACCGGTGCGCCCAACCCGACGGGGTATTCCGGGACCGTGACGCGCCAGTCGACCGCCTTTGTCCTGAGCCCGCCCGACATGCTCAACCCGCTCACGCTCGTCGACTCCTCCACGAGCAACAGCAACGGCCAGCTCGTGACCGGCGCCTCGCCGGCGGACAGCTGCACGCTCGGCACCGGCACGGGTGGCACGTGCTACGTCAACACGTCCTTCACGCCGCGCACCCTCTCGGTCGGTAACTACGGGGCCGTCACGCTCGGCGGGGCGGTCTACAACTTCTGCCAGCTGAGCCTCGGCAACAACGCGGCCGTCAACATCGCCTCCGGCGCCCGCACGACGATCTTCATCGACTCCCCGGACCGCGCAGGCTCGGGCTGCATCGCCGGCCAAGGCGGGATCACGAGCGGCAACGGCGCGTTCTTCTCGAACCCCAGCGGTGACCCGCGCGGGCTCGTCGTCGTCATCTACGGGGCGACGGCTTCACCGACCAAGAGCGGCTTCACGACGATCCAGTTCCCGAACAACATCAGCCTTGCGGCAGCGATCTATTCGCCCGGCGCCGGCATCACGTTCAAGAACAACGGCAGCTTCAGCGGCGGCATCACGGCGAAGAACGTGACGCTCAAGAACAACGCTTCCTGGGACAGCCGGCTCGAGGGGTTCACCCTTGCGACGACGCTCATCTACTACCGCGGGTCGTGGCGCCAGTGCAATCCACTGGCGGCCACGACCTCGACGACACCCGCCGCCGGCTGCCCGCTCGATTCCTGAGCGGCTGCCGCGGCGCGCCTAGCGGCTCGCTGCGCCCTCGACCACGCGCTCGAACTCGTCGAACGACGGTGCGATCTCGTGCGTCTCGAAGCTCCCTGCCACCGCGTCGAGGGTCTTGAGGCCCTCACCGGTGATGACGAGGACGACGCGCTCATCCTTGCCGATCTCGCCGCGGGCGGCGAGCTTGGCGAGTGTCGCCGTGGTGACGCCACCGGCGGTCTCGGTGAAGATGCCTGTCGTCTCGGCGAGCAGGAGGATGCCGGCGCGAATCTCGTCGTCGGTGACCGAGTCGATCGACCCACCGCTGCGCCGCGCGAGGTCGAGCGCATGCGGGCCGTCTGCCGGTGTACCGATGGCGAGTGACTTCGCGATCGTGTCCGGCTTGACGGGCAGGCAGGTGTCACGGCCCTCGGCGTAGGCCTGGGCGACCGGCGCGCAGCCTGCGGCCTGGGCCCCGTTCATGATCGGGACCTCGCCGGTGATGAGGCCGAGCTCGAGCCACTCCTCGAAGCCCTTGGCGAGCTTCGTGTAGAGGGACCCCGAGGCGATCGGGGCGACGATCCGATCCGGTGTCTCCCAGCCGAGCTGCTCGGCGAGTTCGTACGCGATCGTCTTGCTGCCCTCGGCGTAATACGGGCGGATGTTGACGTTGACGAACGCCCAGTCACGCTCCCCGCTGAGCTCCGTGCAGAGCCGGTTGACGTCGTCATAGGTTCCGCGGACCTTCACGAGGTTCGTCCCGTAGACGCCGGTCGCGATGACCTTCTGCTCCTCAAGGTCGCTCGGAATGAAGACGTACGTCTCCATGCCCAGTGCCGCACCGTGGGCGGCGACGGCGTTCGCGAGGTTGCCGGTCGATGCGCAGGCGAGCGTCTCGAAGCCGAGCTCACGGGCGCGCGCGGCGGCGACGCTCACGACGCGGTCCTTGAAGCTGTGGGTCGGGTTGGCCGCGTCGTTCTTGACCCAGACCTCACCGAGGCCGAGGCGCTCGGCGAGCCGGTCCGCGCGGATCAGCGGGGTGCAGCCCGAGGGCAGGCCGGCACGCGACGAGTTGCGGTTCGACGGCCCGGGAGGCCCGTCGACGATCGGGAGGAAGTCGGCGTAGCGCCAGATGTTCTGCGGACCCGCCTGGATCCGACGGCGCAAGGACGCGATGTCCGTCGTGAGGTCGGTGTAGTCGTAGACGACTTCCACCGGACCGAAGCAGCGCGTGCAGACGTAGCTCGCAGCGAGCTCGTACTCCGCTCCACACTCCCGACAACCGAGATGGCTGGCACTCATGAATTGAAACCTCCGCTTTGTGCTGTGACACGTGGCGGAGGCTTCTGGTAGCTCCGACCACATCTACAGGATTTGGCACCGTGACCAAGAGGCCGGTTGCCGGGGTTTCAAAGGGCCAGTCCCTCCACCCCTCTGGATGTGTTCAGCTATGTGTCTGGAACGGTAGCAGACGGTGGGCACGCCGGGAAGATCTCCTGCAGCGCTCCGACCGGCAGGAACTGAGGGGTACACTGGCGCGGTGCCGCCTTGAGTGCGGCGCACGGTGACCACGATGCATTCCGACGAGCCGCGAAGTCATGCCAAGCCTGCCCAAGCCACGCCTGCGGCGGGCTGCGCGTTCCCGCGGCGCGGTCGTCACCTCCTCGGCTGAGCCGAGGACCCCTCAGGTCGAGATCCTCGAGGGTGGCCCCGAAGGGCGCCCACTGCGCTGGGTCAACCTCCAGGGCGTTCGGCCTGTCGAGCGCGCGTGGCTCGAGGAGCACTTCGCCTTCCATCCCCTCGACTACGAGGACCTCGCGTCACGCAATCAGCGCCCGAAGGTCGACGAGTACGACGATTACCTTTTCGTCGTCCTGCAGTTCCCGCGGTATGACAAGCGGATCGGCCGCCTGAGCGCGGCTGAGGTCGACGTCTTCCTCGGCCCGGACTACGTCGTCACCGTTCCCAACCAGCCCATCCAGTCACTCGATTACCTCTTCGAGCGCTGCCAGGCCTCCGACGAGCTTCGCGAGCAGCTCTTCGCCAAGGGCCCGGGATATCTGCTCTACCGGATCGTCGATGACGCCGTCGACGCGTCGTTCCCGATGCTGCGCAAGATGGGCAACAAGCTCGAGCGCCTCGAGGATGACGTCTTCGAAGGCCGTTCGAACGAGGTCGTCCGCGACATCTTCAGCGTCAAGCAGGAGATCATCAACTTCCGGCGCGTCGTGCGACCGATGCGCACCGCACTCGCCGACCTCGAGCGCTCGACGAAGCGCTACATCGCCGAGGACCTCGAGATCTACTTCGACGACATCAACGACGCGTCCGAGCGCGTCTGGGACATGCTCGAGAACTTCAAGGAAGTCGTCGAGGCACTGGAGAGCACGAACGAGTCGGTGCTCTCGCACCAGCTCAACCGCGTGCTGCGGATCCTCACGTCGTTCAGCGTCGTGATGCTCCCGCTGACGCTCATCGCGAGCATCTTCGGCATGAACGTCCGCGTGCCCGGCCAGGACCACATCGACGGCTTCTACGCCGTCGTCGGGGTGATGGCGGTCCTCCTCATCGGCATGGTCTGGACGTTCCGGCGGCGCGGCTTCCTCTAGCCTGCGCGACCCGTGTCCGCCGCAGCCGCCCCGCGTCGCCGCATCGTCGTCATCGTCAACCCGCATGCGGCGAGCATCGACGCGCGGCTTGCGCGGATCGTCGTCGGTGCGCTGCAGAGCCGGTACGACGTCGACGCCGTGGCCACCGAGACGCCCGGGCACGCGACGGGGCTCGCCGGCGCCGCAGCACGATCGGGGGCCGATGCCGTGGTCACGATCGGCGGCGATGGCACCGTCAACGAGGCGGCGAACGCTCTCGTCGAGCATCACGTCCCGCTCTTTCCGCTCCCCGGCGGTTCCCAGAACGTGTTCGCGAAAATGCTCGGCATCCCGCACGACCTCGTCGACGCGGCCCAGCGGTTGCTCGCGCTCGACGATGACTGGCCCGTGCGCCACGTCGACGTGGGACGGGTGAACGGCCGGGCCTTCACCTTCTCGGCGGGCGTCGGTCTCGACGCCTCGGTCGTCGAGCGCGTCGACGCGCACCCGGCGCGCAAGGCGCGCTGGCGCCAGCTGTATTACATGGAGAGTGCAGCGGTCGTGCTGGCGCGGGACTACGTCGTGCGCCCGCCGCGCTTCATCGCCGAGGCCGAGGGTCGTGACCCGGTGCGCGGCATCACCGTCCTCGTGCAAAACAGCGACCCGTATACCTACTCCGGCACGCGTCCGATCCGGGTCTGCACCGACGTGAGCCTTGAGAGCGGGACGCTCTCCGCGGCGGTGCTCCGCCGCACGCCGACCCTCACCGCACCCGCCCTCGCGGCGCGGCTCCTGAGCCCCCATCTCGAAACCACCAACGCTCGCAAGATCACGTCGCTGCCCGCGGTCAGCGCACTGACCGTGCGCCGCGCCGACGACGCGCCGTTCGTCGTGCAGGTCGACGGGGACGCGCTTGCGCCGATGGACAGAGCGCAGTTCGACGTGCTGCCGGGCGCGCTGCCCGTGCTCGCCTGATCAGGCGGACGGCGTGACGCGGTAGGCGTCGAACACGCCTTCGACATTGCGCAGGCGGCTGACCGCGGTGCGCAGCGCCTGGGTGTCACCGACCTCGACGACGAAGCGGTTGGAGATCATCGGCTCGTTGACGGTGCAGTGCGCCTCGACGATGTTGATCCCCTGCTCGGCGAATGCGCGCGAGAGGTCCTCGAGCAGTCGGTGCCGGTCGTAGCCCTCGACCTGGATCTCGGCCTTGAATGCGCTCTCGTGCCCGCCCTCCCAGTGGACGAGGACGAAGCGCTCCGGATCGCGTCTGAGCGCTGCGACGTTCGGACAGTCATCACGATGGATCGTGATGCCCCGCCCGAGGGAGACGTATCCGGCGATCGGGTCGCCCGGGACCGGATGGCAGCACTTGGCGAGGCGGAGCATCACGTCATCGACGCCCTCGACCCGGATGCCGTAGGAGCCGGACGTGCCGGTCGGCGTGCGGCGGCCGCGCCGGTCAGAGACGAGCGCCTGGACACCGGTCTCCTCCTCGGCGGCCTCGCCCTGCTTGAGACGCTGGAGGAGCTTGTTGACGACGACCCGCGGGGAGATCTTCGCGCCGCCCAGCGCGATGTAGAAATCGTCCGCCTTGCGGAACCCCATCTCGAGGATGACGTCGGCGAGCAGCGACGAGCCGGTCAGCTTCTGCGCCGGCAGGCCGGCCTTGCGCAGATGCTCCTGCAAGAGCTCGCGTCCGGCGTGCTCCGCGTCCTCGCGACCCTCAGCCTTGAAGAACTGCTTGATCTTGTTGCGCGCGCGCGTGGTGCGCACGACGGCGAGCCAATCGCGGGACGGGCCGCGATCGCGGCGCCCTGTCAGCACCTCGACGCGGTCCCCTGACCGCAGCTGGTAGTTCAGCGGCACGAGCTTCCCGTTGACCTTGGCGCCCACGCAGCGGTGGCCTAGCTCGGTGTGGATCTCGTAGGCGAAGTCGAGGGGCGTCGCGCCGGAGGCGAGCGATCGCACCTCCCCCTGCGGCGTGAAGACGAACACCTCCTCGTCGAAGAGGTCGACCTTCAGGCCCTCGACGAACTCCTGCGGGTCGGAGACCTCCTGCTGCAGCGCGAGCACCGACTGCAGCCAGTAAGACTTGGACTCGCCCTCGTGCGGCCGGACCTTCGTGCCGGACGGATCGGTCTTGTACATCCAGTGTGCGGCGACCCCGTACTCGGCGAGGTCGTGCATCTCGCGCGTGCGGATCTGGATCTCGAGCGGGAGCCCCTCAGGCCCGATCACCGTCGTGTGCAGCGACTGGTAGGCGTTGAACTTCGGCATCGCGATGAAGTCCTTGAACCGGCCCGGCAGTGGCTTCCACAGCGAGTGGATGACGCCCACGGCGCCGTAGCAGTCCTTCACCGACTCGACGATCACGCGCATCGCGGTGAGGTCGTAGATCTCGTTGAACTCGCGCCCCTTGCGCGTCATCTTCGAATAGATGGAGTAGAAGTGCTTGGCGCGGCCGGCGATCTCGGCGTGGATGCCGAGCGCCTCGAGCTCCGTCGCGACGGCGGCCCCGGCGCGGGCGACGTAGTCCTCCCGTTCGTCGCGCTGCTGGTTCACCAGGCCCTTGATCTCCTGGTACTTGCGCGGATGCAGCGCCGCGAACGCCAGATCCTCGAGCTCCCACTTGATCGCGTGGATGCCGAGGCGATGCGCGATCGGCGCGTAGATCTCGAGGGTCTCCTTCGCCTTCTCGATCTGCTTCTGCTTCGACATCGCGCCGATCGTGCGCATGTTGTGCAGGCGATCGGCGAGCTTGATGAGGATGACCCGAATATCCGTGGCCATCGCGACGATCATCTTGCGGTAGTTCTCGGCCTGCGCATCGTCGCGCGAGGTGAAGGTGATCCCCTCGAGCTTCGTCACGCCGTCGACGAGGCCGGCGACCTCGTCGCCGAAGCGCGCGCGGATCTCGTCGAGCTCGGCCGCGGTGTCCTCGACCGTGTCGTGGAGCAGCGCCGCGCAGAGGGTCTCGGTGTCGAGCCGCAGGCCCGCGCAGATCCGCGCCACACCAACCGGGTGAACGATGAACATCTCCCCGGACCTGCGGCGCTGGTCCGCGTGATGGGCGTTCGCGAAGACGAAGGCATCGCGCACGGGCTCGCGATCGATCGGCGATGCCGTCTCGCTCTCATGCTCCTCGACGATCGCGAAGAGGTCCCCGAGCAGGCGCCGCTCGGCGTCGGTCAGGTCCGCCGCCGCCTCAGGCCGTGGATGAGCTCCATGCAGTGGCTCGCCGACATGCTCGCGCTCGCCGAACGCCAGGCCGATCAGGCCCTCAGCGTCCGGGGAGACGGTCAGGCCGCCTGTCGTGTCTCCCGGATCAGCCACCGTCGGCCGTCCTCCAGCCGCGCCTGCAGGCGCGCATAGGTCGGGGCATCGGCGAGATCGCGCCGTTCGCCTTCCGGCGCCAGCACGATCGTGCGGTCCTGCAGGTCGACGGAGACGAGTGCCAGCTCGTGCAGGACGCGCACAAGTCGACCGGCGTAGACGGCCGTCCAGCGCGCATCATCAGGGCCGCGCAGCAGCTCGTCGAGCGGTGCGTCCGGACGGTCGCGCAGGAGCCGATACAGGGCCGTGAGCCCTGGGCGCAGATCGTGATCGTGCTCAAGGACATACAAGGAGAAGCGTAGCTCAGGGTCCCCCCACGCACGATGGATCACCTGCCCATCGCCGAGCGCTCTGAGCGCGGCTTCGTGGCCCTCGCAGAGCGGAGGATCGAGCGCGACGAAGTGGACGCGACCCTCAGCGATGCTCGAGTCCCGCTCCAGCGCGTCCCATGAGCAGAGGGTGAAGCCGCCGATCAGGCCGCGCAGACCGCGCAGGCGTCGCTCGGCACAGGCGGCGACGACGAGGACGGGATCCCCCGACGCGACGAGCGCCCCGATTGTTCCGATCAGGCTCGATCCACGACGATCCTCCGACGCCGGCGGGGCGCCGGCGCTCGCGATCGGCGGCGGCTGCTCCGATGCGCTGAACTCCGCCCAGACCCCGTCGAGAACGTCCTCCGGGGCGCCGGCGAGGGTGATCGGCGCGGCACCGGGGGCGCCACACCCCCGCAGGACGAGTCGTGCCTCCTCGGCGCCGTTCCAGCGGTTGATCTCGAGCGAGAATGCTGCGTCGACGCCCACGTCTGCACCATCCGGCAGGGCGCTGCGCCCGAACGCGACGGCCGCGGCGCGGCCGGCGCCGGAGACGACGTTGAACCGCACGTGGCGCCCCTCCCCCATCTTGCGTGGGTCGGCGAGACGCGCGGCCGGGATCAGCAGCGTCGGGCGCTCGTTGGCCGTCCCGAAGGGCGCGAGCATCGCGAGCTCCTCGGCGAGCCCGAGGTGCGCCTCTTCACCGGAGATCACGGCGTCGATGCGCTGACTGGGCACGAGGTCCTCGGGGCGCAGCACCTGCGCCGCGTGCGCGACGAACGCGTCCCGGAACGCCCCGAGCCCGTCCCGGTGGATCGTGCATCCCGCCGCCGCGCGGTGGCCGCCGTGCCGGAGCAGGTGGGCGCTCGCCGCCTCAAGGCCGGCGAGCAGGTCGAAGCTCTCAATCGAGCGCCCCGAACCGGTGCCCTGGTCGCCGCTGAAGGCGATCAGCACGACCGGGCGGTGGTGCCGCTCGGCCAGTCGCGACGCGACGATGCCGATCACACCGGGATGCCAGTCGTCACCGGCGAGGACGTACGCAGGCGCTTCCCCGAACTCCGCGAGCTGGGCTTCAGCGGCGAAGGTGATGCGCTGCTCGACGTGGCGCCGCTCCGCATTCGCAGCGTCGAGCTCGGAGGCGATCGTCTGCGCGCGGTCAGCGTCGTCCGTGAGGAGGAGCTCGACGCCTGCATCGGCGCGCCCCATCCGGCCCGCGGCGTTGATCCGCGGCGCGAGGCGAAATCCGATCGTCTGCTCGTCGAGGAGGCCCGGGTCAGCGTTCCCGGCGCGCAGGAGCGCGCGCAGACCCGGTCGCTGTGTCATGGCGAGGTCGTGCAGCCCCTCACGCACGAGGCGGCGGTTCTCGCCGACGAGCGGGACACAGTCGGCCACGGTCGCGAGCGCGACGAGCTCGAGGTCCGCGTCGGCGAGCGCGGCATCTCGCCCGGAAGCCGCGTACAGGGCGCCGGCGAGGCGATAGGCGACGCCCGCGGCGCACAGGTCGACGCAGGGGTACGACCCGACGATCGGGTGCACGATCGGCGCACCCGGCAGAACGCCGTCGGCCCGGGGCTGATGATGGTCGGTGACGATGACCTCCATTCCGAGCTCCTGCGCGCGTGCGACCTCGTCGACGGCGGTGATGCCGCAGTCCACCGTGATCAGGAGGCCGGTGCCCTCCTGCGCGAGGCGCTCGACGGTGTGCATCGCCAGCCCATACCCGTCTTCGCGACGGCTCGGCAGGAACCATCCCGGCTCGCCGCCCAGGTCGCGCAGGACGCGCACGAGGATCGCCGTCGAGGTCACGCCGTCGCAGTCGTAGTCCCCGTGCACGACGATCGTCGTGCCGCGCCCGAGATGCTCGACGATCAGCGCGGCGGCTTCACGCAGTCCGCCGAAGTCCGCGAGCTCGTGGACCGCGTCACCGGCGAGGAAGGCGCGCGCCGCATCGGGGTCGCCGAGGCCACGCCGGGCCAGCACCTGAGCGGTGACGTGCGAAACGCCGAGCTCCTGCGTGAGTCGAGCGACATCGGCGAACGGCGCCGCAGAGATGTCGAACCGCACGTCGTCCACCAGTCAACCGTAGGCGTCAGGGCCGACGGACGCGGCCCGGACCCCTGCGAATCAGAGGTGCAGCGCGGGATTCCCGCGGCGCACACCGACGAGATAGGCGGCACCGAGGCCGATCAGCGTCCCCGGGATCGCGGCGAGCGCCGTCGTGATCTCGATGTCGCCGCTCCCCGGAATGCTGAAGCCGGCGACGATGAGGCCGGAGAGGATGGCGCCGATCGTGGCGAGCACGAAGCTGCCGACGATCCCACCCCAGAAGCGATCGGGGATGAAGATCGCGAAATGCCAGATCGCGATGCCCATCATCGCCCAAGCGAGGAGTCCCATGCTGCTTACCTCCCGTGGCGTCGGTTGCGCCGACGCGGCTTCGTGGACTTGCGGGACCCATCGTCCTTGAGGACGAGGTCCTCAGGACGGAGGTCTGCGGCCTCATCGGCCTCATCGGGCGCCGTCGATTCCGCGTCATCGTCGATGCCGAGGTCTGCGACGAGGCCCGCGAACTCCTCGCGGCTGACGCTGCGCTCCGGGTCCTCAGGACTGGTGAGGCGCCGGCGCGGAGCCCGAGGCGCGGTGGGCTCGACCTCGATTGCCGCCCCACCGGTCGCGGTGGCGTAGGCCGGGACGAGTCCGTCGTTCGCCGTGGCGACGCGGCTGCGGCGCTTGCGCCACGTGCCCTCGCCCTCCTTCCAGTGCATGAGCACCGGGGTTGCGATGAAGATCGACGAGTACGTGCCGGAGATCACGCCGACGGCGAGGGCGAACGCGAAGTCCTTCAGCGTCTCTCCACCGAAAAGCAGCAGCGCGACGATTGGCAGCAGCGTCGAGAACGACGTCGCGAGCGACCGCATGAGCACCTCGCTCATCGACCGGTTGATGATCTGCGAGAACGCGGCCCGCGGCATCCGCGGAACGTTCTCGCGGATGCGGTCGAACACGATGATCGTGTCGTACAACGAGTAGCCGAGGATGGTGAGCAAGGCGGCGACCGTGGCGGTCGTCACCTCGAATCCGAAGAGCGCGTACACGCCCGCCGTGATCAGCAGGTCGTGCATCAACGCGATGAGCACCGGAACGGCGTATTTCCACTCGAAGCGCAGCGCGATGTACGCGCTGATGACGATCAGCGACGCGATGATCGCAATGATCGCGCCCTTCGCGACCGTGTTGCCGAACGTCGGGCCGATCGTCTCGAAGCTGTACGTCCCACGCCCGTAGGCCTGGTCGAGCGCCTGCTCGACCTTCGCGCGCTTGGCCGAGCTCAGCGTCTCCGTGGAGATCTGGAAGGCCTCGCCGTTCTTGAAGGCGTTCCCGGAGATCCGCTGGATCTTCGCCTTGCCGAGCCCGAGCGGCGAGAGCGTGCTGCGCACTGCCGACTCGGACGTCTTCTGCGTCAGCTCGGCGGTGACGCGCGACCCCGACGTGAAGTCAATGCCGAGGTTCAGGCCCTTGCCGCCGACGGCGAGCGCGCCGATCAGCAGGATCATGCCGGAGAGGGCGAAGAAGTACTTCGAGCGCCCCATGAAGTCCCAGCGGAATCGCTGGCGCGTGGACTGGGCTCCGAGGGCGGCCGGGTGCGTCGCGATCGAGGTGCGTCCGAGGACCCCGAGGACCGCCTGCGTGAGCAGGACCGCGGTGAGGAACGAGACGAGCGTGCCGACGCCGAGCGTGAACGCGAAGCCCTTCACGCCCGCGGTGGCGAGGATGAAGAGGATGAACGCGACCATGAAGGTCACGACGTTCGCGTCGATGATCGCGGTGAGGCCCTTGCGGTACCCCTGGGCGATCGCCACGGGAACGGCGCGGCCCGCACGGATCTCCTCCTTCACACGTTCGAAGATCACGATGTTCGCGTCGGCCGCGACGCCGATCGTGAGGATCATGCCCGCGATGCCCGGCAGCGTGAGCGTGATCGGGATGAGCTTGATCAGCGTGAACAGGAAGAGCCCGTAGACGGCGAGCGCTCCGACGGCGACGACGCCGAGGAGGCGGTAGAGGATCAGCAGGAAGAGCGAGACAAGCGCGAGGCCGATGAGGCCGGCGAGCAGGCCCTGATTGAGCGCCTGCTTGCCGAGGCTCGCGGAGACCTGACTCGCGGAGATGAGCTCGAGCTTGATCGGCAGCGCGCCGGTCTTGAGGAGATTCGCGAGGTTCTGCGCCGACTTGATCGTGAACCCGCCGGAGATCTCCGAGCCGTTGGCCGCGTCGATGCCGTCCGGGTTGCGCTGGAAGTCGATGTACGGCGTCGAGATCAGCTCGTTGTCGAGCACGATCGCGAAGTGCTGGTACGCGTCCTGCGGGGTCCCGCCGAAGAAGTTGTTCTGACCGCGCTGCGCGATCGCGCGCGTGACGTCCTGCCAGGTCTTGCGGCCCTTCCCGGTGAAGTCGAATGTGACCGTCGGCTGCCCGGAACCGCCCGGACCGTTGTCGAAGTTCTGCTCCGGGTTCTTGATGTCCAGGCCGCTGAGCGCGGGCTGATCGGCGAGGACGTACCACTGGTCTTGCGGCTTCTGTCCCTGCGCCACCTCGGCGTGGACGATCGTCGTCCCCTGCGGCGTCTTGGCGACCTCGGTGTCGGCCGACTCGACGATCTTGCGGTCCTTGATCTCAGCCTGGAGATCGGCCTGGGACTCCTGCGGACCGGCGAGGACCTTCTTCGTCTTGTTGTTGAGGAGGTAGTACGCGCCGGTGGTGGTCTCCTTGCCGGTGTTCGTCGGCTTGCACTCGGCCGCCCGCTTCACCGCCTCGTACTCCGGGAGCGATCCGACGCCGCCGCCGGCTGCGGGGCCACCGGTGACCGACACGTTCGTCGGGTCGGGCTTGCAGCCGGGACCGAGGACGTTCGTCTCCCAGTCGTAGAAGTACATCTGCGCCGTCTTGCCGACCTGCTGGCGGGCCTGATCGGCGTTGCTGACGCCCGGAAGCGAGACGTCGATCTGGTCGGACCCGGCGCGCTGGATCTCCGGCTCGGCCACGCCGAAGCGGTCGATCCGCTCGCGCATGATGTCGATCGTGCGCTGGATCGAATCGCCGGTGACCTGCGACTGCTTCGTCGGCTTCGCCTGGAAGATCAGCGACGTGCCGCCCTTCAGGTCGAGGCCCAGCTTCGTGGTCTTCGTCGCGACGACCGCGAGCGACGCCGCGATCAGGCCGGCGATGAAGAGCAGGATGAGGAGATTGCGGCGACGGTCGGTCATCAGCGGCCGGGGTTCACTTTCGCGGCGTCAGGACGAGCAGCAGACCGCCGTCGTCGTCGTATGCGGGGAAGAGGTCGGCGGTAGCACCCGCGGGGAGGTCGCCCTCGGCATGCACTTCGACGGGCTTGGCGAGGGCGCGCACGCCCCACTCGAGCACGGTCCCGACAGGATCCTCGTCGCCCTCGAACACGAGTCCGAGAACCTCGCCGACCGGACGCCCGATGACGCGCTCGTCATCGAGTCCGGTGAGCTCGAACGCGCCGCGTCCGCAGGCGATCACGCGCGCCTCGTGGTCGCAGACGAAGAAGGCCGAGTCCGGCGCCGGGTAGTAGTCGTCGAGCAGTTCGAAGAGGAAACCGAAGCCGCACTTCGAGCAGCCCTTGGGCTCCGAACGGAATCCGGACGAGCGGTCTGGTGCGGCAGAACGGGTGCCACAGCTTGGGCAGATGAAGTGGTGAGCCATTGGTTCCCGCCGCAAGGTTAGGGGTCGAGGCGGGGCGATGCGCAGCAGCGCACTCAGAAGAGCGCCGGATCGGAGGGCGGCGTCAGGCCGAGATGCTCGTAGGCGCGCAGCGTCGCGACCCGTCCACGCGGGGTTCGGCGGATCAGTCCCTGCTGGAGGAGATACGGCTCGTAGACGTCCTCGATCGTGTCGGCCTCCTCTCCCACGGCGATCGCGAGCGTCGAGAGCCCGACCGGCGCGCCCGCGTAGGTCCGGCACAGCGCGCCGAGGATCTCGCGGTCGAGGCGGTCGAGTCCGACCTCGTCGACTTCGAGGAGGGTGAGCGCGCTGTCGGCGGCCTGCGCGGTCACCACGCCGGTGCCGCGGACCTCGGCCCAGTCGCGTACCCGGCGCAGCAGCCGGTTGGCGACGCGCGGGGTGCCGCGACTGCGCGAGGCGATCGCGTGTGCGCCCTCGTCATCGAGCCGCACGCCGAGGATGTCGGCGGAGCGACGCACGATCGTGGCGAGCTCGGGCGGCCCGTACGTCTCGAGGCGATGCTGGATGCCGAACCGGTCGCGTAGCGGCGTCGAGAGCAGTCCCGCTCGCGTAGTGGCGCCCACGAGCGTGAACGCCGGGAGATCGAGGGTCACGACGCGCGCGCCAGCGCCCTGCCCGATCGTGATCGGCAGACGGGCATCCTCCATCGCCGGATAGAGGGTCTCCTCGAGCGCCCGGTTGAGGCGGTGGATCTCGTCGATGAAGAAGACGGCCCCCGGCTCGAGCGCGGTCAGCAGCGCGGCGATGTCGCCCTTGCGCTCGAGTGCCGGCCCCGCCGTCTGGATGAATGGCACGCCGAGCTCGGTCGCGATGATCTGGGCGAGCGAGGTCTTGCCGAGCCCGGGCGGTCCCGCGAGCAGGACATGGTCGAGCGCTTCGCCGCGCTGCTGGGCCGCCTCGAGCGACACGCGCAGCTGCTCCCGCACGACCTCCTGTCCGACGAAGTCCTCAAGGCGCCGCGGGCGCAACGAGCGGTCGAGATCGTCGTCGCCGTCGAGGACCCCGGGCGTCTGGATCCGCTGCTCGCTCATGGGCGCGCCGCGCGCAGCGCGCTCTGCAGGAGATCTTCGGGGCTCTCACCATCGGCGACGGCGAGCAGCGCCTCGGCCTGGGCGGGCGGGAAGCCCAGCTCGATCAGTCCGTCCCGGGCGATCCGGCGGGGATCGTCGCCCCGGGTGATGACGAAGTCCTCACCCTCCTGCGCGGGCGCGCCAGCGAGGGCCTTCTCGCGCAGCTCGACGATGATCCGCTCGGCCGTGCGCTTGCCGATGCCGGGGACGGCCTGGAACCGCGCAGCGTCGCCGGCGGCGAGGGCGCCCACGAGCTCGCGCGGCGTGCCCCCGCTGAGGACCGCGAGCGCCACCTTCGGGCCGACGCCCTGGACGCCGAGGAGCAGCAGGAAGAGCTCGCGCTCCTCCTCGGTCGCGAAGCCGTAGAGCTGGAGACTCTCGTCGCGGGCGACCAGATGGGCGTGCAGGGAGACGGGGTGCCCGACGGCCGGAATGGTGCGCAGCGTCTCCGCCGAGACGGCGAGGCGGTATCCGACGCCGCCCGCGGTCTCCAGGACGACGTGGTCGGCGCGGCGGACCGCGACCTCGCCGGCGACGAGCGCGATCACGGCGCGGCCACCAGGTCGGCGGCGCTCGCGGCGTCGTGCAGCGGCGCATGGTTGGCGTGGCAGATCGCCACGGCCAGGGCATCGGCGGCGTGATCGGGTGTCGGCGGCTGCGGGAGGGCGAGCAGCGCTTGCACCATGCGCGTCACCTGCTCCTTGGGCGCGCGGCCGGTGCCGCAGACCGCCCCCTTGACCTGCTGCGGCGTGTAGTCGTGGCAGCTGATCCCGCGCAGGCCGGCCGCAACGAGCACCACGCCGCGTGCCTGACCGACGGCGAACGCGCTGCTCGCGTTCTGGCCGAAATAGAGCGATTCGAGGGCGACCGCCTGGGGCCGATGGCGCTCGAGGAGCTCGTCGACGGCGCGGAAGAGCTCCGCCAGCCGCAGCTCGGGTGCGGTTCGGGGGCTCGTGGTCACGACGCCCCCATCGAGTGCCACGAGTCGGCCGCCTGCGCGGCGCACGACACCGAAACCGCAATTCGCAAGGCCCGGATCGATGCCGAGGACGACCATGAGGGCGGATTCTCCGCCGTGGGCCGGATGCCTCCCTTCAGGACGCGTCGCCCGGACCGCCGCCCACGCGCTCGCCGGCGCCGATGCGCGCCATCCCCAGCCAGCAGAACTCCATCGCCCGGTCGAGCACGAACTCCGCGGAGACGCCGTCGTGGTCGTACCACCACGCCGTGAGCGTGCGGATCGCGCCGACGAGCAGCTGCGCGTGGGCTTCGAGCATCAGCGCTCGCGCAGCGGGGTCGGCGTCCGGGTCGCCGAGGATGTCGGGCTCTGCCGCGAGCAGCCCCGCGACGACCGCGACGACCTGCTGATCGAGCGCCGCAAGCGTCGCGGAGATCTCCGGGTCGCCGGAATCGCTGAAGAGGCCACGCCACTCGACGCGGTGCTCGTCGACGAAGTCGAGGAACGCCCCGATCCCATCGCGCAGGCGCGCCTCGCCTGTCTCGCCGCGCTCCGCGGCACGTTGAAGCCGCTCGAACAGCTCTGTGGCGCGCGCCTCGACGAGTTCGCCGTGCAGCTCGCGCTTGGTGTCGAAGTGCTCGTAGAGCACGGCCTTGGAGACGCCCGCCATCTGGGCGATCTCCTCAAGCGAGCACCCGCGGTACCCCGACGTCGCGAAGACGACTCCGGCGGCATCGAGCAGGCCGCGACGGGTGGCTGCAGCCTTCATGGGGCGCCTACGCTCCCGCGACGCGCTCGAGCACGTCCGCGTCGGCGTCGAAGTTCGTGTGTACGTCGCCGACGTCGTCGCTGTCCTCGAGCGTGTCGATGAGGCGCAGGAGCTTTCCGAGCGTCGCCTCGTCGACCTCGACGCGCGTCTTCGGGCGCTGCGTGACCTCGGCCGACGCGAACGTGATGCCCGCGGCTTCGAGTGCCGCGCGTACGGTGCCGAGGGCCGACGGCTCGGTGAGGATCGCGAACACCTCATCCTCCTGGACGAGGTCGAGCGCACCCGCGTCGATCGCGACCATCAGCGCCTCTTCGTCATGATCGGCCGCGTCGACGACGATGACGCCCGTCTTCTCGAACAGGTAGGCGACGGAGCCCGGCTCGCCGAGATTGCCGCCGTGCTTGCTGAAGGCGTGGCGCACGTCTGAGCCTGTGCGATTGCGGTTGTCGGTCAGCGCCTCGACGAGGAGTGCGACGCCACCGGGTCCGTAGCCCTCGTAGAGCACCGCCTCATAGGACTCCGCGTCGGCACCGGCACCAGTGCCGCGGAGGATCGCCCGCTCGATGTTGTCCTTGGGCATCGAGGCGTCCTTCGCCTTCTGGATGGCGAGGCTCAGCGAGGGGTTCCCCTCGGGGTCGCCACCGCCCTCCTTCGCGGCAACCGTGATCGCCCGCGCGAGCTTCGTGAAGAGCTTGCCGCGACGCGCGTCGACGATCGCCTTCTTGTGCTTGATGCCCGCCCACTTCGAATGCCCTGCCATGGGGTGGATCTTAGGAGGACCCCGCGAGCCCGAGACAGTCCGGGTGATCTCGATACCAGGCGATCGTGCGCTCGAGCCCATCGCTCAGTGGGACTTGCGCCCGCCAACCGGTGTGGTCCGTGAGCTTCTGCGGATCGACCCACTGACGGTCGATCTCCCCGGCGGGTGTTCCGCTGCCGCGCACATCCGGCTCCCCGGCAAGGCCACCGAGCCGACAGACCTCGCGCACGACGTCGAGGACGCGGTGGGGACGCCCGCCACCGGCGTTGAAGGCCTCCCCCGCTCCGCCGCCGCCGGCCAGGAGATCGAGCAGCGCGAGGTACGCGTCGACCGCGTCGTCGACGTAGAGCAGGTCGCGCTCAGGCGAGCCGTCCGAGCGGATCACGGGCGCAAGCCCGGCGAGCACCGCGGCGACGGCCTCGGGAACGAGGCGGGAGCGGTTCTGGTCGCCCCCGCCGTAGATGTTGGCGAGGCGCGTGACGGCGACCGGCAGCTCGTAGGTGTGCCAGTACGACCGAGCGATGAGGTCCGTCGCGGCCTTCGAGACGTCATACGGATGCCGTGGACTGAGCGCCTGGTCCTCCGTGTACGGCAGCGTCTCGCTGGGCCCGTACGCCTTGTCCGAGGCGGCGACGAGCGTGCGGCCGACGCCGTGGAGGCGGCAGGCCTCGAGCAGATTCCACGTCCCGCGGATGTTCGTCTCGAACGTCGAGCGCGGGCTGCGATTGGCGGTCCCGACGATCGTCTGTGCCGCCAGGTGCAGCACCGTGTCGACCTCGTGTTCACCGATGACGCGCTCGAGCAGGTCGGCGTCGGCGAGGTCGCCATGCACAACCACGCACTGCGACTCCGTGCCCTCAAGCACCAGCGCGCTGCCGGGGCGCTCGTCACGGCGCAGCACGACGACGCGCGCGCCCCGCACGAGCAGCGCCTTGACCATCCATGAGCCGAGCAGTCCATAGGCGCCGGTCACGAGCACCGTCGACCCGCTCACCGTGGTCCCGAACGGCGGGCTCACCACGTGCGCCACGGCGCTCCGCCCTTTGCGTAGAGATCGTTGAGTTCGATCGCGTCCTTGTAGGTGTCCATGCAGGCCCAGAACCCTTCGTGTCGGTGGCCTCGCAGCTGTCCGGCGTGTGCGAGCTGTTGGAGCGGACCCTCTTCGAGGACGTCATCGCGGCCGATCCGGGCGAGCGCGGTGGGCTCAAGGCAGAGGAATCCGCCGTTGACCCAGTGGTCGGAGCGCGGCTTCTCGCGGAAGCCGCTGATGCGGCCGTCCTGCGCGAGCTCGGCGACGCCGAAGCGCTCCTGGGGACGCACGAGCGTCATCGTCGCCTCCAGGCCGGCTGCGACGTGCCCGTCGACGAGCGCTCGCAGGTCGATGTCGGCGACACCGTCGCCATAGGTGACGCAGCAGGTCCCGCCCGACAGGCGCTCGGCGACGCGTGCGATCCGGCCGCCGGTCGGCGTGCCCGGGCCGGTGTCGACGCACGTGACGCGGATGCCCGCGGGCCACTGTGCCGCGGCGGCGAACGCGTCGACCTGCTCGCCGAGATGGCCGGTGAGGAGGAGGATCTCGCGGAATCCCTGCACGGCGAAGAGCTGAACGACATGCCAGACGATCGGCCGACCGCCGACCTCGACGAGCGGCTTGGGGATGCTGCCCGCGTGCTCCTGCAGGCGCGTGCCGCGACCGCCGCAGAGAATCGCGACGGGAATGTCCTGGGGGGGCGTCATCGCGGTGCACATGCTCGCATGCCCGCCACGACCCTGCTGGCTAGGATCGGCGCGATGGCGCTCTCCCCTGAGATCTTCAAGGCGTACGACATCCGCGGGCTCTACGGCAGCGAGATCGACGGCGATGCAGCGGAACAGATCGGACGCGCCTTCGCGCGCGTCATCGGACGCCTCGCGGGCAGGCCGACGAATGAGCTGGGCGTCGGCGTCGGACGTGACATGCGCCTCCAGGCGCCCGGACTGGCCGACCGTTACCGCGCCGGACTCATGGCTGAGGGCGTCCACGTCGTCGACGCAGGCGAAGTCGGCACCGAGATGCTCTATTGGCTCGTGGGCTCCCGGGAGCTCGACGGCGGACTGATGTGCACCGCCTCTCACAATCCCAAGGCCTACACCGGCGCGAAGCTCGTCCGACGGGGCGCGATCGCACTCTCGGGCGACGCAGGCATCCAGGACATCCGCCGCGAGATCGAGGCCGGTCTCGGGCCCGCTCCGGGCGGGGGCACGAGCGAGACCGTCGACATTTACGGACGTTTCCAGGAGGCCGCCCGCGGCTTCATCGACCCCTCCGCCATCAAGCCGCTGAAGGTCGTCGTCGACGGTGGCAACGGCATGGCCGGACCGATGGTCGGCCCGCTCCTGCGGGCGCTCGATCTCGACCTCGTCGAGCTCTATTTCACGCCAGACGGGAACTTCCCCGACCATGAGCCCAACCCCCTGCTGCCGGAGAACCGCGAGCTGATCATGCGCGCGGTCGTCGAGCACGGCGCCGACCTCGGGATCGCATGGGACGGCGACGCGGACCGCTGCTTCTTCATCGACGACACCGGTGCGTTCGTGGACGGCGACTTCCTCACCGCGCTGCTCGCCGCATCGCTGCTCGAGAAGGCCCCCGGTTCGACGATCCTCTACGACGTGCGGGCCTCGTGGGCGGTGCCGCGGACCGTCGAGCGCCTCGGCGGTCGGGCCCTCCCGAACCGCGTCGGCCACGCCTTCTTCAAGACCCGCATGCGCGATGAGTCGGCGATCTTCGGCGGAGAGGTCAGCGGTCACTACTACTTCCGCGACTTCTACTGCGCGGACTCCGGCACGATTCCCGCACTCCTCGTGCTCGAACTCCTCTCGAAGGTCGGGCGGCCGCTGAGCGAGCTGATCGGCGCCCTGCGCGAGCAGTACTTCATCTCCGGCGAACTGAACTCCAAGGTCGATGACGCGGCCGCCCGCATGGCGGCGATCGAGGCGCACTACGCAGCGCAGGACCCAGCGCCGCGGATCGATCACCTCGACGGCGTGAGTATCGACTTCGGCGACTGGCACTTCAACGTGCGCCCATCCAACACGGAGCCCCTGCTGCGGCTCTGCCTCGAGTCGCTCGTGTCCGAAGCTGACATGGAGGCGCGCCGTGACGAGGTCCTCGCGCTGATCCGCGACTGACATGGCCGGCGCCCCGACACCGACGCTCTGGGACCCCACCTCGGCCGAGGCGCAGCAGGCCGAGCGCGAGGGGGTCATCGCGATCCCGGTCCCGACGCCCTTCGCCGTCGGGCCGATCAACTGCTACCTGCTCGAGGACGACCCGCTGACGCTCGTCGACTCGGGGCCGAACTCAGGCCCCGCCCTCGACACGATCGAGCGCGCGCTCGCTGCCCGCGGCCATCGCATCGAGGACCTCGAGCTGCTGGTCATCACGCACCAGCACATCGACCATCTGGGCCTGATCCGCATCCTCGCCGAGCGCTCCGGCGCCGACGTCGCGGCGATCGACGTCCTGGCACCGTGGCTCGCGCGGTTCAGCCGTCTCCAGGAGGCCGATGACGCCTTCTCGGAGGCGATCATGGCGCGCAACGGCATCCCCGAGCACACGCGCCTCGCGCTGCTCGCCGTGTCGGCCGCCTATCGCGGCTGGGGCGCTCCTGCGACCGTGACGCGCCCGCTGCGGGACGGTGAGCGTCTTGAGCTGCGCGACCGCTCCTTCGACGTGCACCTGCGTCCGGGGCACTCGCCGTCGGACACCGTGTTCCACGACCGCGAGCGCGGCATGCTCATCGGCGGCGATCACCTGCTCGCGCACATCTCCTCGAACCCGCTGATCGCGCGCCCGCTCGCCGATCCCGTCCAGGATGCCGCCACCGCGCGGGACATGGTGCGGCCGCAATCGCTGCGGATCTACCTCGACTCGCTCGCGGCGACGCGGGCGATGACCGGCGTCGATCTCATCCTGCCGGGGCATGGGCCCGCAATCACCGACTACGTCCCGCTGATCGACGAGCGCACCGAGCATCACGAGCGTCGCGCACGCCGTATCCATCGGCTCATTGCCGACCGCCCGCGCACCGCCTTCGAGATCGCCCAGGAGATCTGGGGCAAGGTCGCGATCACGCAGGCGTATCTCACGCTCAGCGAAGTGCTCGGGCATGTCGACCTCCTGCTCAACGACGGGCTCGTGCGCGAGGAGCCCGACGGCGATGGCGTCGTACGCTTCGAGAGTCTCAGCCCGCCGCCGGCCCGCGCCGGCGCCTAGCAGCCAGCGCGGCCGAGACGACCGCGTCGACCTCCCGCGCGGTGCGGTCCCACGTGAACGTGGCGGCCCGTGCCACCCCGCGCGCCGCGAGGCCCGCGACCGCGAGCGCCGCGGACACGCCGCGTTCGAGGCTCTCCGCGTCGGTGGCATGAACGTAGTGGGCTCCGTCGCCGCAGGTCTCGGGCAGCGCGCCCGCCGCTGAGACGAGCGTTGGCACGCCGCTGGCCATCGCCTCGACCGCGGTGAGCCCGAAGCCCTCATGGCGGCTCGGCAGGACGAATGCGCGAGCGCCGGCGTAGAGCCCCGGCAGCAGCGCGTCGTCGACGTGGCCCAGCGCGCGCACCCTCGCGGCCGCTCCCCCATCTTCACGGAATTGCGGGCGGCCGCCACCGGCGAGGACGACATCGATGCCGTCGGGCGCGAGGCGCGAGGCGAGCCCGTCGAGGGCTGCGAGATTCTTGCGCGCCGTGCGGCTGGCCACGGTCAGGATGTAGGGCCGCGCGAGGCCGAGGGCGTGCGCAGCGCGGGCGGCATCCGCCTGCGGCGTGAACCGCGGGTCCACGCCGCCGGGCACGACGTGCACCCGCCCCGGCTGCGCGCCGAGAAGCTCGACGACCTCATCCCTGGAGAACGCACTCGGGACGATCACGGCCAGCGCGCCCTGCGCGATCCGCGGCAGCACGCGCCGCTGCCAGCGGGCGTAGGCCTGCGAGTACCAGGAGGGATCGCGCAGCGCCGCAGCGTCGTGAATGACGACGACGTTGGCGCGCCACGCGACCGGCGCGAGGTTCGCCGGGCTGAGGATGAGCGGGGTGCGCCGCCTCGCGGCGTCGAGCGGCAGCACCGCCTGCTCCCAGAGGTGACCGGCGCGATGCGCGAGTGCGCGCGGCGGGCGCGACACGGCGTAGCGGTCCGCGTCGAGGAGCGGGAGGCGCTGCTCGAGCTCGCGGGCCCAGCGCTCGACCCCGCCGAGCTCCGGACGGGCCGCCGCCCGCGCGTTGAAGAGGACCTGCGGCATCGGTGCGACGCTACCGCCGCGCCGCCTGCACATCGAGCACCTCACGCAGGAAGCGCGCGTGGAGCCGATGCTCGCCGGTGATCTCGGGGTGGAAACTCAGCACCGTGACGCGACCTTCGCGAGCGGCGATCGCATGCCCGTCGACGGCGGCGAGAATCTCCACGCCGGGACCGTGCTCGGCGATCCATGGGGCGCGGATGAAGGCGGCGCGCACCGGGCCCCCGTCGAGCCCGAGCTCGAGATCGGCCTCGAAACTGTGGACCTGGCGTCCGAACGCGTTGCGCCGCGCCACCATGTCCATCAGCCCGAGGTGCTCGCGGTCGGCCATGATCAGGCCCGCGCAGGTGCCGAGAATCGGCGTTCCCGCAACGTGCACGGCGCGCAGCGGCTCCGCGAGGCCCTCGCGCTCGATCCCCAGGGTCATGGTCGTCGATTCGCCTCCGGGGAGGACCAGACCGTCGAGGCCGTCGAGATCATCCGGTGTGCGGACCTCGCGCACCGCGGCACCGAGCGTCTCGAGCACCTGCCGGTGTGCGGCGAAGTCGCCCTGCAGCGCGAGCACGCCGATCAGCGCGGACGCTGCGACGCGCTCGGCCCCCGCGACCTCCACGCCCTACCAGCCGCGGTCTGACAGGACCTGCGACGGATCGAGCTTGCGCGCCTCGATCGACGTCATCGCCTGGCCGAGACCCTCGCTGGCCTTCAGCACGCGGTCCCAGTCCTGGAAGTGGGTGGTCGCCTCGACCACCGCGGCAGCCCGGGTCTCGGGATCCTCGCTCTTGAAAATGCCCGAGCCGACGAAGACACCCTCGGCGCCGAGGTGCATCACGAGCGCCGCGTCGGCGGGGGTGGCGATGCCGCCGGCACAGAACATGACGACGGGCAGCCGGCCCTCACGCGCCGTCTGGCGGACGAGATCGAGCGGTGCCCCATGCTCCTTCGCAGCGGTCGCGAGCTCGGCCTCGTCGAGGCCCGAGAGGCGGCGGATCTCACCGGTGATCGTGCGCAGGTGACGCACGGCTTCGACGATGTCGCCGGTTCCGGCCTCGCCCTTGGAGCGGATCATGGCGGCGCCTTCACCGACGCGCCGCAGAGCCTCGCCGACGTTTGTCGCACCGCAGACGAAGGGCACCTTGAACGGCCACTTGTCGATGTGGTTGGCCTCGTCCGCAGGCGTGAGGACCTCGGACTCGTCGATGTAGTCGACCTCGAGCGCCTCGAGAATGCGCGCCTCGGCGAAGTGCCCGATGCGTGCCTTGGCCATCACGGGTATGGTCACGGCGGCCTGGATGCCCCGGATCATCTCCGGGTCGCTCATGCGGGCGACACCGCCATCGCGACGGATGTCGGACGGGACGCGCTCGAGGGCCATGACGGCGCAGGCACCAGCGGCCTCGGCGATCCGCGCCTGCTCAGCGTCGACGACGTCCATGATGACGCCGCCCTTGAGCATCTCTGCAAGGCCAGCCTTGACCCGGAATGTGGCTTCGTCGCGCATCTCGCCAAGTGTACGACGCGACCGCGCGGAGGGATGGGCCCGTCAGGGGCGGTCTCGCGCCTACTTCAGGCGGAAGGCTTTGATGCGGTCGGCGTAGCGCTCCGTGTCACGGCTGTACACCCCGTAGGCGAGCGCCTGGATGAGGCTCAGCAGCGCCGTATGCGAGCGCACGTAGGCCGGCGAGTTCGACGAGTAGTAGAGCTGGACGTTCGCGAGCTTCGCGACATCCGAGAGAGTGGCATCGGTGAGCGCGATCGTCTTCGCCTTGCGGTGGCGCGCGATCTTCATCGCACGCACGACGAGCGGATGCGGGCGCCCCGCGCTGAGACCGACGACGACGGTGTGCTCATCGATCCGGCCGAGGCGGCTGAGGGCCTCCTGTGACGGGCTGGCGGCGATCTCGGCCTGAACGTCGAGGAGGTTCAGGAGGTGGCGCAGATAGCTGGCGAAGAACGCCATCTGATCGGTCCCGACGACGAGGACCCGCGGGGCATCGCCGATCGCGTCGATCGCCGCCTGGACGTCGCTGCGGGAGATCTTCCGCGCGGTCTCCTCAACGTTCGCGTGATCGGCCGCGATGGCGGTCTCAAACTCGTTCTGGTCGAGCGAGAAGAGCGGCTGTGAGGCCGTCCCGCCACCGACCTCACCGGCAGCGATGCGCCGGCGGTACTCCTCGCGCGCCGAGGCCTGAAGCTCGGGGAAGCCCTCGAAGCCGAGCGCCTGCGAGAAGCGCACGACCGTGCTGCTCGACGTGTTCGCGCGGCGAGCGAGTTCCTCGGCGGTCTGGAAGGCCACCTCGTCGAGATGGTCGACGATGTACTGGGCCACGTCCTTCTGCGAGCGCGAGAACTCGTCGAAGCGCGCCTGGATGTACTCCGAGAGCGTCTGGTGGCCGCTGACCTCGTGGGGCGCGGGGGTGATGGTGGCTGCAGTCCTCTTCATGGGCAGATGTGGATTCGACACAGGGGGTCGGCCTTCCTCCCTGCGCTCGGTACGGTCCATCCCATGACTGATCGCATCACGCTCGACCCCGCCGCGATTGAGCGACTGATCCGCAGTGCTGCGCTTGAGGATCTGCGGCATGAGACGACACCGGATGTGCGCGAGCGTTCGATCGGACAGGCCGAGACGGCGCTCAACGCCCTGTGCGGGCTCAGCGACTACGTGGGGTCTGACGGCGTCTGGGATGTCCTCGCCACACTCGACCGACGCCAGCTCCTGACGTTCGCGACGTTCGCGGTCGGGGAACTGGCGCAGACGGACTACGCGCCGGGCGGCTAAGGCGACCTACCCACTTTCCTGAATAGTGCTGTGGTTGGCGGGCTTTGTTCCATAAAGTTGCAGCCGATGATGTGGACCATGTCGCTTGACGGTGCCGTGACGTTCATCGACCCAGAGGTTCAGGCGCTACGCGGATTCAGCAGCGCGCAGGCAGTCGGCCAGACGATCGAAGAGATGTGGACCCCGTCATCCGCAGATCTTGTGCGCGCCTACCTCGCGGAGCTGCGTGTCGACGCTGCCGCCGGCGATCGGCAGCACGAGGGGCTGACCGCTGACCTTGAGGTCCGTCGCGCTGACGGCGTGGCCGTCCGCTGCTCCGTCGAGCTCGCCCCGTTTCACGACCGGGACGGCAGCCTCGTCGGCGTCGTCGGTATCGCGCACGATGCCGACGGGCGCCGCCGCTCTGAGGAGCTCCTCGAACGCGCGCGCCGCGACGTGGCGCAGGCCAACCGGAACCTCACCCGCTTGCTCCGCGCGCGCTCAGCCGAGCTGAGCGCCGCGAGGACCGAGCTCAAGCAGCTCCGCGAAGCGCTCATTCCGTCGGACGTTCCACAGCTTGATGGACTCGACGTCGCCATCGAGTATCGCCCGGCTGAGCATGCGGTTGCCGGGGACTTCTATCTCGTCGCAGGCAGCGCGGAGCGCAGCGTGATCGTCCTCGGCGACATGCAGGGTCACGGCATCGCGGCCGCGCGCGACGCCACGTTCGCGCGCGCCGTGATCTCGAGCGTGCTGGCCAACGCTTCCGGGCCGGGCGCCATCCTCGAGCTCGCCAACCGCCTGCTGTGCGAGGCGTGGGCCGAGGACGACCGCTTCCTCTCCGCGGCATGCCTCGTCCACGACCCGCAGGCCCGGACCATCACGTGGGCGCTGGCGGGGCATCCCTCCCCGATCGCTCTCGCCGAGCCCCGCAGCCTCGATGGTGATCATCGCGGGCTGCCGCTGGGTGTCCTCGCGGACGCCACATTCGCCACGCAGGTCACCTCGCTCGCCGTCGGTGACGGCCTGCTCCTCTACACCGACGGCGTCACGGAGGCGCGCTCGGGTGAGACGCAGTTCGGTGAGGAGCGGCTCCTTGACGCCGTGCGTGCTCATCGCGGGGCACCGGGAGCCGCCGTCGTGCGGGCGGTGGCCGACGCGCTGGATGCCTTCACCGGCGGAGAGCTCTCGGACGACGTCTGCCTGATGGCGCTGCGCCCGCGGGCGTAGCGGCGGATGATGGGCCGGCCAGGGTTCGAACCTGGATCGGACGGGTTATGAGCCCGCTGCTCTACCGGTTGAGCTACCGGCCCACGGGTCGCGGGGCGGATCGTCGCAGGACCGGCCCCGGGAAGCGACTCAGCCCTGCGCACGCAGCCGCGCGAGGGCGCTGCGGAGCTCATGGGCCGAGAACGCGCCCTCAAGCCGCTCGGCGACGCGCCCGTCCCGATCCAGCAGGAAGAGCCAGGGCTCCGTCGGGATCCGGTAGGCGGCGGGCTGGGAGCGCAGCCCCATGTCGACGCGGTTCTGCCGGTAGATCTCGGTCGTGATGAACGCGACGTCGCCGCTCGTCTGCTCGGCGCGAACCTGCTCGAGGATGTCCACCACCGGGCCACAGACACGGCTTTGACAGAGCGCGGGCGTGGCGAAGAGCAGGGCGACCGGCTTGCGCCCGTAGACGTCCGCCAGGTCGGTCTTCAGCAGCTCGGGCGCAACGGGGACGCGCGTCGAGATGCGCGCAGCGTCGCCGGCGACGTCCGTGAGCGTCGGCGTGCTGACCTTGGGTGCCAGCTGCCCGACGGAGGGCGGAAGCCGCGGGTCCTCCGGCTGCGTGACGACCACCGTCAGTGCCTCGGTGCTCACGTCGCGCCCGTCAAGGCGGATGAGGGCGGTCACCCGGTAGCGCCCCGGCTTCGGGAAGGACAGATCGGCCACGTAGACGCTCTTGGCGGCCGCAGCGTCGTTCGCGGTGGTCGCGCTGCGGAACTGCGGGCGCACCGCGAGCGACTCGCTGTGCGCCGTGTATGGGCCGCGCAGGCCGCTGCCGTCGCCGCGCGAGACGTAGAGCGCGACCGGGGCCTCCGCGACTTGTCTGCGCGCTGCGTCGAACAGCGCGAAACCGAAGCGGTTGCCTCCCTGCTGGAGCACCGAGACGCTCGGAGCGAGCACGAGGCCGACGGGCGCATCCGCGCGCAGGTCCGCGAGCGTGCGCCCGGAGGCGCTGGGGAAGCTCACGGCGGGAGCGGCGGACGGCGGCCGACCGGCCCGCGCGCCGGCAGCCGCAGACGACGCCTCGGGGGCCGCCGACGGTCCGCCGCAGGCGCTGAGTGCCACGGTGATCGCGAGGACTGCGAAGGTCGCAAGGACGAGACGAGCCACCGGCGGCAGTCTAGGCGCAGGTGGGCGCGCGCACGCCGGTTTGTGCTGGAATGCCGCCCGTGACGATGAAGCTCGGCGTGCATGTGGGCCACTGGAACCTCGGGCTGACCGCGCCCGAGCAGCTCGAGATCGTCCAGGAGGCCGAGCGGCTCGGCTACCACTCCGTCTGGACCGCGGAGGCGTACGGCTCCGACGCCGCGACCGTCCTCGCGTGGCTGGCGGGCAGCACCTCGCGCATCCGGCTCGGGGCCGGCATCTTCCAGATTCCCGGCCGCTCCGCGGCGATGACCGCGATGACCGCGGCCACGATCGACCAGATCTCCGGCGGGCGGATGATCCTCGGGCTCGGCGTGTCCGGACCGCAGGTCAGCGAGGGATGGCACGGTGTGCGGTTCGCGCGCCAGCTCGCGCGGACCCGCGACTACGTCGCCGTCCTGCGGATGGCGCTCGCCCGGGAGCGCGTCGTCTACCACGGCGAGACGCTCGAGCTCCCGCTCCCCGACGGTCCGGGCAAGCCGCTCAAGCTCAGCATTCCGGCGGTCCAGGAGCGCATCCCCATTCTCATCGCCGCGCTCGGTCCGAAGAACCTCCAGCTCGCGGGTGAGATCGCGGACGGCATCCTCCCCACGCTGTTCTCGCCGGAGCACGTCGCGCTCGTGCGCCGCGAGCTCGAGGTCGGCGTCGCGCGCGCCGGCGACGGCAAGCGGCTCGAGGATGTCGAGATCGTCCCGACCGTGCAGACGTATGTCGGCGAGGATTGGGAGGCGGCGCGGGACCTGACGCGGCCGTTCCTCGCGCTCTACATCGGCGGGATGGGCTCCAAGGAGCAGAACTTCTACAACCGCCTCGTGCGCGAGTACGGCTTCGAGCAGGCCGCCGAGGAGGTCCAGGACCACTTCCTCGCCGGACGCCGCGAGGAGGCGATGGCAGCGCTCCCGAACGAGCTGATCGACACCGTGTCGCTCTGCGGCCCGCCGGAGCAGATCCGCGAGCGTCTGGCCGCCTACCGCGACGCCGGCGTCGGGACGCTGACGATCTCACCGGTCGCCTGGACGCGCGAGGATCGCATCGACCAGTTGCGGCGCATCGCTGAGCTCGCGGCCTGAGGGCCGCCAGGCCGTGCGGATCCTTCTCGGCGCCTTCGGGGATCCAGGCCACGCGTTTCCGATGCTCGCGCTCGGGCGCGCGCTCCGGGGCCGTGGGCACGACGTCACGATCCAAACGTGGGAGCGCTGGCGCGCAGATGCCGAGCGCGAAGGGCTCGGGTTCGCCGCCGCCCCCGAGTACGACGTGTTCCCCACGCAGGGGCGACACCTGCGCCCGTATGAGGCCGCGCTGCGCGCTGCGCGCGACACCGCGCCCCTGATCGAGGAGCTGCGACCGGACGCCGTCGTCGCGGACATCCTCACCCTCGCGCCGGCGCTCGCGGCCGAGGTTGCGGGTGTCCGGGTCGCGACGCTCATCCCCCACGTCGACCCGCGCCCATCCCCGGGCTTTCCGCCCTACTCGCTGGGCGCGCGGCTGCCGCGCACAGCCATCGGCCGCGCGCTCTGGCGCACGCTCGACCCGCTCGTCCTGCGGGGCGTCGAGCAGGGGCGCCGCGAGCTCGACGAGACGCGCACGCGGCTCGGACTCGGGCCGAGTGGGCGGGTGCACGGGGGGATCTCGCGGACGCTCGCGCTCGTCGGGACCTTCCCCCAGCTCGAGTATCCGCGTGCGCAGCGCGACGCCGGCACCCATGTCATCGGCCCCCTGCTCTGGGAGCCGCCCACCACACCCGTCGAACTCCCACCGGGGGACGTCCCACTCGTCCTCGTCGCCCCCTCGACGGCGCAGGATGCACAGCATCGACTGCTGCGCGCCGCAGTCGAAGGGCTCGCTGATCGCGACGACCTACGCGTCCTTGCGACGTGGAACGACCGGCCGCTGCCCGCACCGGTCGAGACGCCGGCGACCATGCGGCTCGTCCCGTGGCTGAGCTATGCAGCCGTGATGCCGCTGTGCGCCGCGGTCGTCTGCCACGGCGGCCACGGCACGCTCGTACGGGCCCTCGCCAGTGGCGCAGTGCCGGTGTGCGCCCCTGCCGGTGGCGACATGGCCGAGAACGCCGCGCGTGTTGCCTGGGCCGGGGCGGGTGTACGGATCCCGCGCAGGCTCACGGGGCCCCGCGCGGTGCGCCTGGGCGTCCTGCGCGCACTCGGGTCGCCCGGCTACGCGCAGCGCGCCCGGGAGCTCAGGCACTGGGCGCTGGAGCATGATCCGGGCTCGACAGCCTCCGCGCTCGTCGAGCGCTGGGCCTCGACCTGAGCGGCCGGTCCAGCTCCGGGGGTGGGACTCGAACCCACAACCCTTCGATTAACAGTCGAATGCTCTGCCATTGAGCTACCCCGGAATGGCTGTCGCCCCGCAGGGCGACGGCGACATCGTAGCCGGATGAGGACGGATCGCAGCGGCCGGGTCAGTCGGTCGCGCGCGTCTGCGCGAGCGACTCCTCGACCTGGCGCTCGACGGCAGCCTCGAGCTCCGTCCGGCGCCGCGCGAGGCCGACGATGTCGGCGCCACCGGCGCCGCGCGCGGCCGCGATCTCCCGATTGACGGCCGCGAGCTCGAGGCGCAGGACCTCCGCCTGGAGCGATGCGCGGCCCCCGACAGCGGCCTGCGGTGCACGCACCTGGAGCTCCGCGATGATCCGCGTGAGCTCGTCGTCACCCTCGGGGACGCGGATGGCCTCACCGAGCTGCTCGGCGAGCAGCAGCGCGGCGCGACGGTAGCCCGGGGTCGTGATAGCGCGCTCGAGGTCGGCAGCGGCGAGGGCGGCGCGTCCCTCCGTCGGTTGGGCGAGGCACTGCACGAGGAACGCCCGTTCAACGCGGGAGATCGCGTCTGATTCGGGGCGATCCGACGGCCGTGATGGCGCCGCTTGCCCCGCTGCGTCGACCGGTGCCGCGGCGCGCTGGGTCGGGGCCTGCGGCGCACGCGGCGGCTGCGCGAGCCACTCCCCGAGCTTGCCCGGCGCAACGCCGACGCGCTCCGCCGCGAGGTCAAGCAGCTCGTCGCGCAGGGCGCTCGCGGGCATGTCGCCGAAGATGGGGCGCAGCGCCTCGACGGCGCGGTCCTTGCCCTCCCCCGTCACCAGATCCTCGGTGGCGAGCGCGCGCTCGACCCGGAAGCGTACGAACGGGATGCTCGCCGCGACGCGCTCGCGCATCCCGTCGGCGCCCTCGCTGAGCAGGAGATCGGCGGGATCCAGTCCGGACGGGAGCGTGACCACGCGCAGCTCAAGGCGGCGGCCCGCCGCGACGCGGGCGGCACGCAGCATCGCCTCCTGACCGGCGCTGTCGGCATCGAGCGCCAGCAGGACGACCGGGGCGAGACGAGCCAGCTCGCCGACCTGCTCTTCGGTCAAGGCGGTCCCCATCAGGCCGACCGTGTTCGTGAGACCTGCCTGGTGCAGTGCGATGACGTCGGTGTAGCCCTCACAGAGCACCACTTGTCCTGCCTTCGCCGCTGCGGCGCGCGCAAGGTCCGCCGCGAAGAGGTGGCGCCCCTTGTGGTAGACCGCTCCGTCGCTGGAGTTGACGTACTTCGGCTGCTGATCGGGGCCCGCGGCGCGACCGCCAAACCCGAGGACCCGGCCGCGCGCGTCGCAGAGGGGAAACTGGATGCGGCGCCTGAAGAAGTCGTACAGATTGCCCTTCTGCCCGCGCCGTACGAGGCCGGCATCCCAGAGCTCGCGCTCGCTGTACCCCGCGCGACGCGAGGCGAGCAGCACCGCGTCCCACGCACTCGGGGCGTAGCCGACGCGGAACTGGCGCAGCATCTGCTCGTCGAGCCCGCGCTGCGCGAGGTAGGCGCGCGGGCCGGCCGCCTCGTCGCTCTCCCAGAGCTGCCGTACGTACCAGCTCGCCGTGCGCTCGAGCAGTTCGAGCAGGCGATCGCGCTGCTGCCGGCGCTCAGCCGCGCGCGGGTCCTCGTCGGACAGCTCGATCGTGATGTTGTACCGGTCCGCGAGGTACTCCAGCGCCTCACGGAACGGCAGCCCCTCGGTGAGCTCGACGAAGCGGAACAGGTCCCCGCCCTCACCGCAGCCGAAGCAATGGAAGACCTTCTCCGACACGTTGACGCTGAACGACGGCGTGCGCTCGTCGTGGAAGGGGCAGCAGCCCATCCACTGGTGCCCGGAGCGCTTGAGCTCCGTCTTGGCCCCGACGAGGTCGAGCATGTCCACCGCCTGGCGGACCCGCTCGATGGAGTCGTCGGTGTAACGGGCCATGGTGAGAACGTAGCCCCGCTAGGCCGCGAACGACTCGGGGACGGTCAACTGCTCGAACGCGCGGATGCAGTAGCGATCGGTCATCCCGGCGAGGTAGTCGGTCACCCGCTCCCCCGGGCTCGCGACGGCGGCCCCGCCGCCGTCGGGAAGGCGCTCGAGATCGGCCGCGTAATGGTCGAAGAGCGTGCGGATCACGCGCTCGATGCGCGCGTGCTCGGCCCGCGCCGCCGGCCCGAGATAGACGTTGTCGAACATCCAGGTGCGCAGCTCGTCCATCGCCGCGCCCGCCTCGGCACCCTGGACGATGTCGCCGGCGTCGTCGGACGCCTCGACGAGATCGTGGACGAGCGCGTCGATCCGCGCAGACCCTGTGTTGCCGAGGACGTTCAGCGGACCGCGCGGCAGGTCGGACTCCGCGATCACTCCGGCGCGCAGCGCATCGTCGATGTCGTGGTTGATGTACGCGACGCGGTCCACGATGCGCACGATCCGCCCCTCCAGCGTGAGCGGGAGCGCGGCACGGCCAGAGTGGTGGGCGATGCCGTCGCGCACGTCATCGGTGAGATTGAGACCCGCGCCGTCGCGCTCCAGCACGTCGACCACGCGCAGCGAATGGTCGTAGTGCCGAAACCCCCCGCCGTAGTGCTCACTCATGCACGCATCGAGGACGCCCTCGCCGATGTGACCGAACGGCGGGTGCCCGAGGTCGTGCCCCAGCCCGATGGCCTCGGTGAGGTCCTCGTTGAGCCGCAGGGCGCGGGCGACGGTGCGACCGATCTGCGTGACCTCAATGGTGTGCGTGAGGCGCGTGCGGTAGTGGTCGCCTTCAGGCGCGACGAAGACCTGCGTCTTGTGCTTCAGGCGCCGGAACGCCTTGGAATGGACGATGCGGTCGCGGTCGCGCTGGAGCGGCGAGCGCAGGCCGCAGTCCTGCTCGGGGTGCTGACGCTGCGCGGGCCACGAGCGCGCTGCGAGCGGCGAGAGGCTCGCCTCCTCGAGTGCCATCCGGCGGTCACGGTACGCCTGCGTTGCGGGGCCTGGGGCGGCGTGCGGGTCCACGCCGGGGATTCTCGCACCGCCGTGGCCCGCGCGCACGCGCTGCCCGTCAGCGAGCGCCGCCCGCGAAGCTCCGCAGCCGCACGTGCGCGTGGTGCTCGGCCATCGCGACGACGATGCGGTCCGCGAGTGTGGCCTCCCGTGGGCCGATCTGCGGCGCGTCGACGAGCGGGCTGGCGAGGGCGGCCACAAGGAACTCGTGCGTGCCGGCATCCAGGCCGAACGACCCGGCCTCGCAGGCGGCGCACACGACTCCGCCGGCGGCCGCGGAAAAGCCTGAGACCACATCCGACTCACCGCAGGTGGCACACGAGGAGAGCTGGGGGACGATGCCTGCGACGAGCAGGAGCTTGAGCCGGAAGGAGAGGCGTCGCTCCGGGGCGGCCGCTGCGTCCGGGTCGGCGTCGAGCTGCCCGAGCATGGCGCAGAGGAGGTTGAAGACCTCCGGGTGCGGATCGCTCGTCTCGAAGAGCCTGCCGACGGCGTCGCAGGCCCGGGCCGCGGCGTCGAGGGCGTCGCCGTGTTCGCGCAGCCGCGGATAGGCGGAGAGCGTGTCGGCGCTCGTCACCGTCATCAGGTCACTGCGGCCCTCATGGAGACCGAGACGCAGGTGGAAGAACGGCTCAAGGCGCCCGCCGAAGCGGCTCTTCGACCGCCGCACGCCCTTCGCGATCGCGCTCACCCGCCCGCGCATCGGTGTGTAGACGTGGAGGATGCGATCGGCCTCGCCGAATCGCATCGAGCGCAGCACGACGGCCTCCGTCGTGAGCGGACCGGCCATCAGGCCCTCCGAACGACAGGCGTTCCTGCTAGAGATTGGTGTCCCATGCCTGATGTCATCGTCTACTCGACCGACGCCTGCCCGTTCTGTGAGCGGGCCAAGGCCCTGCTCTCGACGCGCGGCGTGCCGTTCGAAGAGATCAATCTGGCACGTGATCCGGAGGGACGCGCCGCACTCCTCGACCGCACCGGGATGATGACCTTCCCCCAGGTGATCATCGGCGAGGAGCTCGTCGGCGGGTTCCAGGAGCTGCTCAGGGCCGATCAGAGCGGCCGGCTGGCCGAGCTGCTCGAGCGCGACTGACCCCGCGCGGGCGCGTCTGGCAGCGCTCGCAGGTGTAGGTCCCCCGGCCGGAGATCGTGAACTTCACGATCTCCGTCCCACAGCGCGGGCACGGCTCACCTTCGCGACGATGCACGAGGAACTCGTGCTGGAACGCGCCGTAGACGCCGTCAGGGCGACGGAAGTCGTCGATCGTCGCGCCACCCGCCTTGAGCCCCGCGCGCAGCGCCTCCTGCACCGTCGCGGCGAGCGCCTCGCACTGCGCCGCGGTGAGCGACCCGGCAGGTCGTAGCGGATGGATGCCGGCACGAAAGAGCGCCTCGTCCGCGTAGATGTTCCCGACCCCGGCGATGCGCCGCTGGTCGAGGAGGAAGGCCTTGACGGGTGTTCTGCGCCCACGGGCGAGGTCGCGCAGCACCGGGCCGTCGAGACCGCCGTCGAGTGGCTCGACACCGACCCGGGCGACGAAGAAGGCGTCGAGCTCCCCCGGCCCGACGGCGACCTCGCCGGTGCCGAAGCGGCGCGGGTCGCAGAACCGCAGGTCGTGCCCGTCATCGAGGGCGAAATGGACGCGCTGATGCCCTTCGCCGGGATCGGCGTCGTAGAGGAGCGTCCCCGTCATCCGCAGATGGCAGATCAGCGCGAGGTCATCCTCGAGCGCGAAGATCAACCACTTCCCGCGCCGACCGAGCTGCTCGACCCGGCGCCCTTCGACCGCGTCGCGGATCGCCTCCGGCGCCACGGGTGCACACCAGCGGGCGTCGAGGATCGAGAGCTGGTCGATCCGCCTGCCGACGACGAGCGGCTCAAGGCCGCGGCGGATCGTCTCGACCTCGGGGAGCTCGGGCATCGCCGAGCGAGCATAGGCCGGTCGCCGTCAGGCGCCGGCACGCGGATGCGCTGCGAAGTACTGATCCTTGAGCCGATCCGCGCTGAGGTGCGTGTAGATCTGCGTCGTGGCGATGTCGGCGTGGCCGAGCATCTCCTGGAGCGCGCGCAGGTCGCAGCCACCCGCCAGCAGATGCGTCGCGAACGTATGCCGGAGCGTGTGGGGGCTCATCTGGTCGGCGAGGCCGGCGGCGGTCGCATGCCGACGGACGATCTTGTAGAGGCCCTGGCGCGTGAGCCCGCCACCGCGCTGGTTGACGAAGAGGTGCGGCTCCTCCGTGAGCGTCACGATCCGCGGACGGCCGAGCGCGAGCCAGCGCTGCGTCGCCGCGATCGCCTCCCGCCCGATCGGGACGAGCCGCTCCTTCGACCCCTTGCCGCGCGCGCGCAGGACACCCTCCTCAAGGTCGATGTCCTGCAGCAGCAGCCCCGTCGCCTCGGATGCGCGCAGCCCGCACGCGTACATCAGTTCCAGCAGCGCACGGTCGCGCAGCGCCGCGGGGAGGTCGCCGGCCGGCGCCGCGAGCAGACGGGCCATCTCATCGCGACTGAGCACTTGGGGCAGCCTGCGCGTGCGTCGTGGCGCCCGCAGGTCCGCGGTCGGGTCGGCGATGAGCACCTCTTCCCGGCGCAGGTGCCGGTAGAACGAGCGCAGACATGCCGTCTTGCGCTGCAGTGTCGCGGGAGCGACGGGCGGCCGGTCGGGGCTGCCGGCGGCGAGCTGTGCGAGGAACCCGGCGATGTCTGCGTGCTCGGCGTCCGGCGCCTCGATCCCACGCTCCTCGAGGAAGGCGCCGTACTGCGCCAGGTCCGAGCGGTACGCGTCGAGGGTGTTGCGCGAGAGCCCGCGCTCCAGCTCGAGGTACGCGAGGAAGTCGAGGACGTGCCCCTGGAAGGCGCGGGAGGGTGCCAGACGGGGGACGGTCGCCATGAAGGGGGTTTCGGCCCGGACAGCGACCTTCCCCTCGTCTGCAAGGGGAAGTTCAGCGCCGCAGGCGCTCGCGCAGCCACATCAGACCGATGAGCGTCTTCGAATCGCGGGCGACCGCGATCGCGCCGTCGAGGTCGTCGAGCGGCCACGCGACGATCTCGATGCGCTCGTCCGGCTGTGCCGCAGCACCACCCGGCGCCTCCCCGAGGCCCGTGGCGTGGAAGATGTGGATGATCTCGTCCATCACGCCGACGCTCGGCGCGAACGAGACGATCGGCTCCCACTCGCGCGCGGTCTTGCCGACCTCCTCGACGAGTTCGCGCCGGGCGCATTCGAGCGGCGGCTCACCCGGAACGTCGAGCTTGCCGGCGGGGATCTCAAGGACATCCGGCTCGCCGATCGCCTCGCGCGGCTGGACGACGAGCCAGACGTGGAGATCGTCGTGGGCGACGACGGCCGCCGCACCCGGGTGGTGAACGATCTCGCGGACCTGTTCGCGGCCGTCCGGGTAGCGATAGACGTTGCGCGTCGCGTGGACGATCCGCCCGCTCCAGACGGTCTCGCGCGAGAGCAGCTCGAAGCTGCGCGCAGGCGGGTCGGTCATGGGCGCTCCGGGGTTCGGACGGCGAGCGCTGTCCCGCCGGCGAGCGCACCGGCGAAGAACGCCTGGTCCTCGTCGATGCTGCGCCCCATCGTCGTCGTCGGCAGCCCGCTCTGCCCGTAGCCGGCCAGATCGACCGCCACCGCGAAGGCGTGGTGGGCCGGGCCTCCCTCGGGCAGCTCGAAGGCGAAGTCCTCGGGCATCGCGACCGTGACCGGTGCGAGCAGCAACTCGATAACGGTCGCGGCGTGGTGCGACAGGCCCTGGTGGCGCTCGCGCGGGTCGCCGCTCGAGAGCCGCGGCGCGATGACGACCTCGCCACCGAGCGCCAGCGCCGTGTGCGCACTGTCGAGTGCGGCCATACCGCCATGGCCGAGGGCCGAGCTCGATCCGAGGATGCCCGGGCCCGGCCCGCAGACCGCTGCGTCCCAGCCGAGGTCCGCGAAGCCGTGGACGAGCGCCCCGGCCGTCGAGATCGCCTCGCCCTCACCCCCGTACGCCGGCGCCGCCGTGAGGAAGCCGGACAGCAGTCCGCGATCGCGCAGCTCACGCACCACGCGCGAATGCCCTCCCGGGAGCGCGCCGCCCGCCGTCTGGACGTAGCCCAGGCGGCCGCCCGGACGGACCTGCCCGAACGCCCAGGCGAGCGGGGCGAGCTGACCGTGGAGGAAGATCACCGCGGCGGCGCCATCGAGCCGCGCGAGCACGGGGCCCTCGACCGGCAGCACGGCGTGCTGGAGCGATGAGTAGTTGAGCTTCATGACATGCGCTCCGGGCACGCCCTGCGCGTCGAGCCCGCGGGTGAGATTCACATGGACGATGTCGAACCCGCCCGAGCCGAGCTCGAGGTCCGCCGCCTGCGTGTTGACCACGACGTCGTCGCCGGTGTCCGCCGCGCCGACGAGCGCGATATCGGCGATCGCCGCGCGCGGACCGCGGCCGGGGACGTCGACGACGAGGCGCTGCTCGCCCGCCCCAGGGGCATCCGCCTGCGTCACGATCCCTCGGCGCAGCACGAGCATCAGGCGGCGACCTCCGCGAGCAGCGCGAACGTCACGTCGAGCATCCCGTCGAGCGCCGCGTGACTGACGCGCTCGTGGGGCTCGTGGTTGCGCTCGGTGCCGTTGGCGAGATTGACGCAGGGGAACCCCGCGGCGATGAAGGCGTTCGCGTCCGACCCGCCGCCGCTGACGACGTACCGGGGGTCGTACCCGCAGGCGCGCAGGGCCGCCGCGGCGGCGACGACCGGCGCGGCGCCCGTGTCCTGCGCGTATCCGGTGAAGAGACGCTCCAAGGTCACGTCGACGTCGCACTCGCACTGCGGATCGGCGGCTGCGTCGTGGAGCGATTCGACGATGCTGTCGAGCACGGGGTCCACGCCGTCCTGAGCGAGCGAGCGCACCTCGCCGACGAGCCGGCAGTGGGCGGGGACGACGTTCGTGCCGTCCACGCCGCCATGGATCGAGGCGACGTTGGCGGTCGTCTGCTCGTCAAGGCGACCGAGCGGCATCTGCCCGATCGCGCGCGCGGCCGCCAGCACGGCGCTGCGCCCGTCCTCGGGCCGAATCCCGGCGTGCGCCGCGGACCCATGCAGCTCGGCCTCCCAGCGCACGTAGGTCGGCGAGCCGACGATGACGTCGCCGATCGGCGTCGCATGATCGAAGACGTAGCCGAAGCCGCTCTGCAGCTGACCCACGTCGAACGCCTTGGCGCCCGCGAGCGCGCGCTCCTCCGCGACGGTGAAGAGCAACTCGATGCCGACCGGTGCGCCTTCGATCGCGGTCCGCCGTGCGACCTCGATGAGCACCGCCACAGCGGCCTTGTTGTCGGCGCCGAGAATCGTGTCCCCCGCGCTCTCCCAGCCGCCGTCGACGACGATCGGCTCGATGGGTGCCCTGTGCGGCACCGTGTCGAGGTGGGCGCAGAGCAGCACCGACGCCTCCCCGCGCCCGGGAATCCGGACGAGCAGGTTGCCGGCGTCGGAGCCGACGACGGAGCCGGCCGCGTCCTCCGTCACCTCGAGGCCCAGAGCCGCGAGCTCCCGCGTGACGGCGTCCGCCATCGCCCGTTCGCTCCCCGACGGGCTCGCGATGGCGCAGAGCGACGCGAACGTCTCCCCCAGGCGCCGCCGCTCAAGATCGGAGGCGGGCCTCACAACCCCCGCGCCGCGCTGACCTCGCCGCCGTCGTGGTCGCCGGAACGACCGCGCGCCAGCGCGAGCGCGGCCTCGACGAACTCGCGGAAGAGCGGCGCGGGCCGCTCCGGGCGAGACTTGAACTCCGGGTGGTACTGCGAGGCGACGAAGAACGGATGGCGCTCGCGCGGAAGCTCGACGACCTCGACGAGTCGCTCGTCCGGTGACGTGCCGGAGACCACGAGGCCCGCGGCCTCGATCTGCTTGCGCAGCGTGATCGACACCTCATAGCGGTGGCGATGACGCTCGTAGACGACGGCCTCGCCGTAGAGCTCCGCGGCGCGGGTCCCGGCATGGAGCTTGATCGGGTCAGCGCCGAGGCGCATCGTCCCGCCCAGGTCCGAGACCTCCTTCTGCTCGGGGAGCAGATCGATCACGGGCCACTCGGTCTCCGGGTCGAACTCGGTCGAGTTCGCCCCCGGCATGTCGCCGCAGTTGCGCGCGTACTCGCACACGGCCATCTGCATGCCGAGGCAGATGCCGAGGTACGGGACACCCTGCTCACGCGCGACCTGCACCGCGCGGATCTTCCCTTCGACGCCGCGACCGCCGAAGCCTCCGGGGACGAGAATGCCGTCGGCCTGGGCGAGGCGCGCGAGCGCTGTCGCCTCATCGGTCAGCTCCTCCGAGTCGACCCAGTCGATCTCGACGCGCGCGCCGGCATGCGCGCCGCTGTGGCGCAGCGACTCCGACACCGACTTGTAGGCGTCCTCGAGCTGGATGTACTTCCCGACGAGGGCGATGCGCACCGGCTCGGATGCGGCCGCGGCGCGGTCGACGACCGCTGCCCATTCGCTCAGGTCGGCCGCCGGAGCCTCGAGGCCCAGCTCGTCGCAGATGAAGTTGTCGACGCCCTGCTCGTGGTACCAGAGCGGAACCTCGTAGATGTCGCGAACATCCTTCGCGGACACGACGGCGTCGACGGGGAGCGACGCGAACAGCGCGATCTTCTTGCGGATGTCGGCCGAGAGCTCGCCCTCGCTGCGGCAGAGGAGCATGTCGGGCTGAATGCCGATGCGCCGCAGCTCATTGACCGAGTGCTGCGTCGGCTTGGTCTTGAGCTCGCCTGCGTGCCCGATGTAGGGCACGAGGGTGAGGTGGATGAACATGCAGTTGCGGCGTCCGACATCCACCGGGAACTGCCGGATCGCCTCGAGGAACGGGAGCGACTCGATGTCGCCCACGGTGCCGCCGATCTCCGTGATCACGACGTCGACGTCGCTCGTCTCGGCGATGAGGCGCACGCGGTGCTTGATCTCGTCAGTGATGTGCGGGACGACCTGGACGGTCGCGCCGAGGTAGTCGCCGCGGCGCTCGCGGCGGATCACCGAGTTGTAGATCCCGCCGGCGGTGACGTTCGACGCGCGCGAGGTGTTCGAGTCGGTGAACCGCTCGTAGTGCCCGAGGTCGAGATCGGTCTCGGCGCCGTCCTCCGTCACAAAGACCTCGCCGTGCTGGTACGGCGACATCGTCCCGGGGTCGACGTTGATGTACGGATCGAACTTCTGCAGGCCGACGCGGAGCCCGCGTGCCACGAGCAGGCGCCCGATCGAGGCGGCGGCGATGCCCTTCCCGAGCGATGAGACGACACCGCCCGTGACGAAGATGTAGCGGGGCTTGCGCTGGCTGTCAGACACGGTGAACCCTTCCGAGTGAATCGAGGTGGCGAAGACCGGGAGCGCGCTCGACCAGGGTGTTAATCGAGCGCAGCTCTCCGTAGATGGTGATGGCGGCGAGGACGGCCGCGGCGATGGCGAGCGCGAGGACGCTGCTGAGCGTCAGAACGAGCCAGACGCCGGCGACGGCGCCGATGACGTTGGAGCCGGTGTCACCCAGCATCCCCTGCTCGCGCAGGTCAAGTGCTCCGACGACGAGCGCCGGACCGAGCCACAGGCCGATGTCCAGCAGCGGGTCGATGTCGAGGCTCCCGAGTGTGAGTCCGATCCCGAGGAGGACGAGGCCCTTGACCGAGCGCCCGGGGCGCAGATCGAACAGGTTGAAGAGGTTCGTCGCGAGCACGAGGACGGCCGCGACGAGGAGGAAGCGCCCGGCGTCCGGCTGGGTCAGCGCGCTCCAGGCAAGTGCGATACCGAGGGTCCCGACGGCCTTGAGCGCGCCGGTGCTGAACGAGCCGCGCAGCGCGGCGCGGCCATGACCGCGCAGGCCGCGCGAGGGCCCGGCGTACGCGTCATCGGCGATCCCCAGAGCAGCGACCGGCAGGATGAAGTACATGCCCGCAATCCCGAGGCTGTCGCTGTCGAACAGGCCCGCGAGGAGGCCGAGCGGCACGAGCGCCACGAGCGCCGCCGCCGGGATCAGCAGCCCGAGCGGGCACGGGAGCGACGCGCCGCGGTAGTTCGTTCGCACGTGGCCACCCTCGCGCAGGAAGGCGATCAGGGGTGAGGCGAGGGTGAGGGCTGAGGCGAACGACAGGATCAGCGGCAGCACTCGCACCCGGGCAACCTAGCGGCCGGGCCCGATGGAAGCGCTGCTCCGCGGGTACGCTGTGTATGTTCCGAGGGAGGCATTGATGACGCACGACGGTCACCCCGAGCGGGTCGAGAAGGACGACGAGGTCTGGCGCGCGGAGCTCGGCGCCGACTCCTACGCGGTCCTGCGCTGTTCAGCCACAGAGCCGCCGTTCACCGGCGCGTTCTGGGATTCCAAGGGCGACGGGGTCTACCGCTGCCGTGGGTGCTCGGCCGCGCTCTTCGACTCCACGACGAAGTTCGACTCCGGCACCGGCTGGCCGAGCTTCACCGATCCGGTCGTCGCCGACGCGGTCCGCGTCACGGAGGATCTCACCCACGGCATGCGCCGCCTGGAGGTCGTCTGCGCGGCCTGCGACGGACACCTCGGCCACGTCTTTCCGGACGGTCCCGGCCCCGGCGGACTGCGGTACTGCATCAACTCGGCGTCGCTCGACTTCGCGGACCGCGGCTGAGACTCAGCGCGCGATGGACTCGGGGCCCGGGAGCAGGGCCCCCGCATCGCCGCCGACGCCGTAGCTGCCTTCGGCGCCCGCGAGCGTGAAGACGAGCGCTGCGTGGCCCGCGATCTGATCCATGTTGTCGACAGAGGCGAGGCCGTGGCTGCGGTACCACCGCACCTGCGAGGGATCGGTCGTCGTCTCCTGGACGCCGATGATTGACGCGGGCATCCGCGTGAGACCCGTCATCAGGCCGTTCTCAAGCGCTGCGGTCTCCCTCGCCGCATCGCTCTTGAGATCCCGATCCGCGCGGTAGACGACCATCGACGTGAACGGCCCGAGGCCGCCGTTGCTCGTGGAGAAAAGCGCCTGCGCCTCGCGCTCAAGCAGCGATCCGCCCTGCATGAGTTGCATGCCGATCCGCTTGCCGAACGGCTCGAGCAGTGCCGGATCATCGGCGAGCGTGGCGTAGCGCGAGGTCCCCGCGGCGGCGGCGAGCGCGGCGCGGTCCGGCGGCTCGCGCAGCGCGAGCACGCCGGCGAGCCGTGCACCGCTGCCCTCGAGGGCCGCGCGGACCTCGGAGGCGATCGACTCCGACGGCGACCCGAGGAACAGCAGGCCCACCTGCTGGTTCGTCAGCCGCCCACTCACGAGCAGCGGGTAGGCCGCCTGCGCGTACCGCTGCTCCTCCTCAAGCGCCGTGCGCGCCTGGGCGGCGTCGGCGCGTGCGGCCTTGACGTCGCCGCGCAGCGAGTCACGCAGGGAGTTCTCGGCGGATGAAACGAGGCCGGCATCGCCGATCGCGACCCCGAGCAGGAGCCCGACCGCGAGCGCGACGAGGACGGCGACGAGCGAGATGGCGTGGTAGCGGAAGTTGAACATGGCCTAGGGCGCTCCGCCGAGGAGCACACGCAGTTTGAGCCATAGGAGGTCGACGACGTCGTGCAGCCCCGGCGTGGCGAAGACCACGGCGATCAGGACCAGCACACCCGCGCCCAGGACGAAGGCGACCGGGACGAGCCCCGGGCCGGGCCGGTAGAGGCGGCTGACGCCCTTCGCGTCGACGATCCGCTCACCCAGTCGCAGGCGCGTGAGGAACGTCGAGGACATCCCGCGGCGGTTCTTGTCGAGAAACTCGACGAGGTTGAACTGCGAGCCGACGGCGACGATCAGCTCTGCCCCCTTCTCGGCTGCGATGAGCATCGCGATGTCCTGGCTCGTCCCCGGCGCGGGGATGAGCTTGTGCGGCAGGTCGAGCTTCTGCAGCAGCTCGCGCCCGGGGGCGCGACCGTCGGCGTACGCATGGACGATGAGCTCGGCGCCACAGCACAGGGCCCGCTCAGACGCCGAGTCCATATCGCCGACGATCATGTCCGGGCGAAAGCCCGCGTCGATGATGGCGTCGGCGCCGCCGTCGACGCCGACGAGGACCGGGCGGATGTCCCGGATGTACGGGCGCAGCGCCTGCAGGTCCGCCTGGTGATCGACCCCGCGAACCACGATCAGGACGTGGCGGTCGCGGAACGACGTCTCGAACCGCGGCAGATCGATCTTGCCGGAGAGGAGATCCTGCTCCTCGACCATGTGCTGCACCGTGTTCTCGGCGAAAGCGGCGAGCGCCCCGCCGATCTCCTGGCGCCGTCGCTCATTGGCGGCGAGGACCTCAGCGGGATCCTGGACGACGCCCTGGGAGATGACGCGCCTGCCCGATTGGACCGTCCCACCGTGGATCTCGACGGCGTCCCCGTCGCGCAGCTCGTCGAAGACCGCATCGTCGGGCAGCTCGATGAGTGGAATTCCCGCTTGGACGAGGAGCACCGGGCCCATGTTCGGGTAGTCGTCGGCCGCTGAGGTGCGGCAATTGAGCACAGCCGCGACCCCGCAGGCGATGAGGTCCTCAGCCGAGACGCGATCGAGGTTGCGGTGGGCGATGACCGCGATCTCACCGGGTTGCAGCCGCTTGACGAGGAGCTTCGTCTTGCGCCCGCGGCGCACGGGGCCGCGAACGACGGGCGGCTGGGTCACGGCGCTGGTGGACACGTCACGGCGAGTCTATGGAGCGACCGGCCGCACGACGACCTCACGCCGCCTTGCGCAGCTCCCGTGCATGACGTCGTGCAGCGGGATCGTCGGCGTCGGCGCCGAGCATGCGCACGAGCTCCCCCACGACCTCGCCATCGGCGAGCTCGGTCACGGTCGTGCGCGCCGGCTCCGCCGTCGCGTCCTTCGCGATCGAGAAGTGGCGATCGCCGAGCGATGCGATCTGCGGGAGATGCGTGATGCAAAGCACCTGCCGCGTCGCAGCGAGCTCCTGCAGGCGGGCGCCGACGGCACGCGCCGTCTGGCCGCCGATCCCCGCGTCGACCTCATCGAACACGAGCGTCGCCTGCGATCCGTCGTTCGCGACGCCGAGCAGCGCGAGCATGACGCGCGAGAGCTCGCCGCCGGATGCGGCGTCGCGGATCGGGGCGGCGGGCACGCCCGGGTTGGGCGCGAGCAGGAACTCGGCGGTGTCGGCCCCGAGCGGCCCGGGCTCGCGCTCGGCAAGACGGATCTCGAACGTCGCGCCCGCCATCGCGAGGTCGCTCAGCGCCTGCGCCACAGCGCTGCTCATCGCGGGCGCCGCCGCCGCGCGAGCGACCCGCAGCTCGCGGGAGGCAACAGCACGCTGCTCAACGGCCTCGGCGTGCTGCGCCTGGGCCTCCTCAAGGGCCAGCTCGGCACCCTCAAGCTCTGCGTGGCGCACCCGGCAGCGCTCGCCGTGGGCCAGCACCGCCTCGATCGAGCCGCCGTGCTTGCGCTTCAGGCGCTCGAGCAGGGCGAGCCGCTCCTCGCAGCGCTCAAGCGCGCCTGGGTCGCCTTCGAGATGCTCCGCGTAACGCCGCAGCTCTGCTCCGATGTCCGCCGCCTCGTAGGCGGCCGCGTGCCAGCGCTCGAGCAGGGCGTCAAGCTGGGGATCGACGCCCGAGCCCGCATCGAGCGCAGCGCCTCCGGCGGCGAGCAGCGACGTGACGCCGCTGCCCTCGTCCGGCGCGATCGCCTCCGCACCGCCCCACGCCGCGGCGCGCAGGGTCTCGACGTGGCGCAGGCGCTCGCGGGACGCGAGCAGCTCGCGCTCCTCCGCCTCGTCCGGCGCCGCGTCGTCGATCTCGGCGAGCTCGAAGGCGAGGAGGTCGAGCTCGCGTTCGCGGGCACCGGCGAGCCCTGCCAGCTCCTCCAAGCGCCGCTCGGCTGCTCGCACCGCGGTGTGCGCGGCGGCGCAGGCGTCGCGGCGAGCCGCCTGATCGGGCCCGCAGAAGGCGTCGAGCAGGTCGAGCTGGGCCGAGGCGAGCGTCAGCCGTCGATGCTCGTGCTGACCGTAAAAGGCCAGCAGCACCCCGGCGATCTCCTGGAGGTCGGTGGCCGTCGCCGAGCGGCCGCCGATCAGCGCCCGCGTGCGGCCCTCGGCGCTCACGCGCCGCGCGAGGACGAGCTCCTGCGCGTCGGCGGGGACGCGCTCACCGAGCTGCGCGCGCAGGTCGGCGGGCAGCTCGAAGACACCCTCGACGTAGGCCTCGGAGGCTCCCGGCCGCACGATGCCCGAGCGCGCCTTGCCGCCGAGCAGCAGGTCGAGGGCGTGCGCGAGCACCGTCTTCCCGGCGCCCGTCTCCCCCGTCAGGACGTTGAGACCCGGCACGAGCCGCAGTTCAGCGTGCTCGATGAGCAGGAGATTCTCGACGCGCAGCTCATGGAGCACTCGTCGAGTGAACCAGCGCGCGCCGACGGATCGCCCCCTGGGGTGCTGGACCGCGTCTAAGAGGACGCGAGTCGGCCGAACTTCTGGCGCAGACGCGTGTAGAAGCTCCAGCCCGGGAGCAGCGCGAGGTCCGACGCCTCACGCCGGAAGGTCGCAGCGATCGACTCGCCGGGGGCGATCTCCCCGGACGGGCGTCCATCGATCGAGAGATCGACGGGGCTCTCGGAGAAATTGCGCACGGTCAGCACATCATCGGGGGCGACGACGAGCGCCCGCGCCGTGAGGGAGTGCGGGGCGATGAAGGACACGACGAAGCCTTCGACACCCCAGGCGAGGACTGGGCCGCGATTGGCGAGGTTGTAGCCCGTCGATCCGGCCGGCGTGGCGATGACGACGCCGTCGCAGCGCACGCGTCCAACCTCCTGGCCGTCGACCGCATAGGACAGGTCGGCGACGCGATCGCCCGGGCGCCGGGTGATCGCGATGTCGTTGATGGCGGTCAGCACGCGGCCTCCGAGCTCCGTCTCGATGGCGGAGAGCGTGAGCGTCTCGAAGTCCCCGGAGAGGGCGCGCTCGAACGCCTCAGGCGCCTCTTCGGGATCGACCGTGGCGAGGAAGCCGACCTCGCCGTAATTCACGCCGAAGACCGGCACGCCCGTGCCGGCGAAGCGGCGCAGGGCACGCAGGATGGTTCCGTCCCCACCGATCGCCACAGCGACGGCGATGTCGCCGACGGTGCCGTCGTCGAGGACGACACCCGGTATGCCGGCGAGGGCCGGATGCTTGGCGGTCTCGTCGGGGTCGACGACGATGTTCATGCCGCGCTCACGGGCGAGCTCGACGAGGCTGAGCATCGCCGCATCGGTGTCACCCGGCCGCGCGTGCGAGAACAGGGCGACGCTGCGTGAGGCGCTCATGCCGGCACTCCCACGAGGCCCGCTTCGAGATCGTCGAGCGCGCCGTCACGCCCGCCCTCGGCGAGGAGGACGAACGTCTCGACGTTCCCCTTCGGACCCGGCAGGCCTGAGGACGCGAAGCCCATGACGGCGGCGCCGCACTGCGTGCGCAGCGTCGAGGCGACGGCGGCGACCGTCTCGCGGCGCAGCGCCTCATCGCGCACGACACCGCCCTTGCCAAGGCGCTCACGCCCGACCTCGAACTGGGGCTTGACCATCACGAGGGCATCATGACGCGGCGCGCAGGCGGCGAGCACCGCCGGCAGGACCTTGGTGAGCGAGATGAAGGAGACGTCGGCGACCACGAGGTCGGGACGGTACGGCAGAACGGCGGGATCGATGGATCGCGCGTTGCAGCGCTCGAGCACGGTGACGCGCTCGTCGGTGCGCAGCGACCAGTGGAGCTCGCCGTACGCCACGTCGAGCGCGACGACGTGCTCGGCCCCGCGCTTGAGCAGGCAGTCGGTGAAGCCGCCGGTCGATGCGCCGACGTCGAGGACCTTGCGACCGGCGACCTCAAGGCCGAGCGCGTCGAGCGCGTTCGTCAGCTTGATGCCTCCGCGGGAAACGAAGGCCGGGCCGCCGTCGACCTGTATCTCGACATCCTCGGCGACCATCTGCCCGGCCTTGCTCGCCCGAGCGCCATCCGCTCCGAGGCGGATCTCACCGGCCATCACGGACGCCGCGGCGCGTGCCCGTGACGGAAAGAGGCCGCGCTGCGCCAGCAGCGTGTCGAGTCGGACTTTGGATGCCACTGCACGGGCAACGGTAGCCGCCGGGCCCCCGAGCCCGTGGCGCGTGGACGCGGGCGCGGAGGTCTGGTAGGAAAGAGTCTTCGGCCATCCGGCCGCTCCCGCCCTCGGAAAGGTTTCTCGCGTGCCCTCGATCGACGTCTCCCCGCTCTTCACACCGCTCACCATCAACGGGACGACGATTCCCAACCGCTTCATCATGCCCGCGATGCAGCGCGGCTGGGCCGAGAACGACGGCATGTCGGATCAGACGATCGGGTACTACCTCGACCGCGTGAACGGCGGCATGGGGCTCCTCATCAGCGAGGGCGTGATCATCGATCACGACGCGGGCTACGTCGACATCGGCGAGATGCACATGCGCCCCGACACCTATGACGGTTGGGCGCGGCTCGGCGAGGTCATCAAGGGCGCCGGCGGCCACTTCCTCCTGCAGCTCTGGCACCCCGGGGCCGTGCGGATGGACGGCCAGGGGCGCTACCCGGACATCGCGCCGATCAGCCCCTCCGGCATCTTCAACGGCGAGCCGCGCGGGCGCGCCATCACTGAGCAGGACCTTGAGGACCTCACCGCCGGCTGGGTCGCGGGTGCCGTCGCCGCGCAGGAGGCCGGACTCGACGGTGTCGAGATCCACATGGCCCACGGGTACCTCCTCCACCAGTTCCTCTGGCACGAGATGAACCGCCGCACCGACGGCCTCGGCGGCGACGGGATGGCGGACCGCCTGAAGTTCCCGCTGCGTGTGCTGCAGGCCGTACGTGCCGCGGTGAAGCCGGACTTCATCATCTCCTGCCGTGTCTCTCAGTGGGCGGAGTGGGACTACGACGCGAAGATCGCGCGCACTCCCGAGGAGCTCGAGACGCTCATTCGCGCACTCGATGCAGGCGGCGCGGACATGCTCCACATGTCCACCCGGTACTTCCACAACCCCGAGTGGCCCGACCTCCATCCCACGCGGACGCTCTCCGGCTGGGTCAAGGAGTTCACCGACCTGCCGGTCGTGACGGTGGGCAGCGTCGGCATGAACGTCGACCTCATGCAGACGCTCTACAGCGATCGCGATGAGCTCCAGACGATCGAGTCGAGCGTCGCGGAGCTGCTGCCCCTCTTCGAGGACGGGCAGTTCGACCTCGTCGCCGTGGGCCGCGCGAGCATCGGGGATCCGGAGCTCGTGACCAAGATCCGTGACGGGCGCTTTGACGAGATCCGCCCCTTCACCCGCGCCGACATCTTCGACATTGCTGGAGACCTCGACGACCACGGCGTGCCGGAGGAGATCCTCAAGCTCGCCCAGCAGGCCGCTGACTCAGGCGACTAGGCGCCTGCGCGCAGCTCACCGGTGACGCCGAGCGCGCTGCTGATGCGCTCGGCGATCGCCGTACCCGTGAATCCGACCTCCTCATGCAGGAGCGCCGGCGCCCCATGCGTGACGAAGCGGTCCGGGAGCCCGACGCGCATGATGCGCGGTGTAGCAATTCCGTGGTCGCTGCAATGCTCAAGGACGGCGGATCCGAAGCCGCCCTGGAGGATGCCCTCCTCGACCGTGACGAGCAGATCGTGCTCGCCGCAGAGCTGCGCGATCAGGGCGGCGTCGAGCGGCTTGGCGAAGCGCGCGTCGGCGACGGTGGCCTGGATCCCCTGGGCGGCGAGCAGCTCGGCGGCCTCGAGTGCCTTGCCGACGCCGCTGCCGTAGCCGAGCAGGGCGACCTCGCGGCCTTCACGCAGGATCTCCCCGGTGCCTGGCTCGAGGACTTCAGGGACCTCGGGCAGCGCGACGCCGACGCCCTCTCCGCGGGGGTAGCGCAGCCCGACGGGACCGTCGATCGCAAGCGCCGTGTGGAGCATGTGGAGGAGCATCGCCTCGTCGCGCGGGGCCATCAGCGTCATATGCGGCAACTGGCGCAGGTACGCGATGTCGAACACGCCGTGGTGCGTCGGCCCGTCATCCCCGACAAGGCCGGCGCGATCCATGGCGAAGACGACGTCGAGCCGTTGGAGCGCGACGTCGTGGACGATCTGGTCGAACGCGCGCTGCAGGAAGGTCGAGTAGATGCCGAGCACCGGCTTGATGCCCTCGAGCGCGAGGCCGGCGGCGAAGAGCACCGCCTGCTGCTCGGCGATCCCCACATCGAAGTAGTGGTCGGGCTCGGCCTTCTGGACGATGTCCAGGCCGGTCCCGGTGTTCATCGCGGCCGTGATGCCGACGACGCGACGGTCGGCGCGGATCTCGCGCACGAGGGCGTCGCCGAAGACCTGCGTGTAGGTCGGCGGCTTCGGTGCGGCATCCGGAGCGATGGGCGCGGCGGGGACGGGCTCGCCGTCCGCGATCGACTTGGGCTTGGCCGCGTGCCACCGCTCCATGCCCTCAAGACCGCCTTCCTCGGCCGGGGCGAACCCCTTGCCCTTGACCGTGGCGATGTGCACGACGACGGGACGGCCGGCGGCGAACGCCTCGGCGAGCGCCTGGCGCAGCGCTACGACATCGTGGCCGTCGACGACGCCGACGTACGCCCAGTCGAGCTCCTCCCAGAAGAGGCCGGGAGCCCAGAAGGCCTTGATCGACTCCTTCAGCTGGGGACCGAGGCGCTCAAAGCGCGCGCCGATCCCGCCGGGAAGGTGGGACAGGCGGTCCTCGACGCCCTCGCGGGCGTGCCAGAACTTGGGGTTGAGCCGCACGCGGTTGAAGTACCGGGACAGCGCGCCGACGTTCGGGGAGATCGACATCCCATTGTCGTTGAGGACGACGACGATCGGCGTGCCGAGGCCACCGGCCTGATGGATCGCCTCGAAAGCGACCCCGCCGGTCATCGCGCCGTCGCCGATGACCGCGACGACCTTGCCGGCGTCGAGATCGCCCTGGAGCCGCATCCCCTCCTTGAGGCCGACGGCGTAGCCGATCGACGTCGAGGCGTGCCCGGCCCCCATGATGTCGTGCTCGCTCTCCTCGATGGCGCAGAACGGCGTCAGGCCGCCGTACTTGCGGATCGTGGCGAGCTCGTCGCGGCGACCGGTCAGGACCTTGTGCGGGTACGCCTGGTGGCCGACGTCCCAGAGGATCTTGTCGGTCGGCGAGTCGAGCAGCGAATGGAGCGCAACGGCGAGTTCGCAGGTGCCGAGGTTGGCGCCGAAGTGCCCGCCGATCTCCCCCACCGTGTCGATGATGTGCTCGCGCACCTCTTGGGCGACCTGCGCGAGCTCCGGCTCGGTGAGTCCGTGGAGGTCCTGGGGACGGTCGATGCGATCGAGGATGCGCGTCATGGTCAGCTCTGCCGTGTGGCGATGAAGTCCGTGATCTGCTCGAGCTCGGCCGCCCCGCCGGGCGCTGCGGCCGCGAGGGCACGGTGCGCCTGCTCCTGGGAGGCTAGCGCCAGATCCCGGGCGCCATCGAGCCCGAACTCGGTCACGTACGTGCGCTTGCCGTGCCGCTCATCGCTCCCCTGCGGCTTGCCGAGCGCAGCGTCCGTGCCGATGACGTCGAGGATGTCGTCCACGATCTGAAAGAGGACGCCCAGCTCATGGGCGAACGTGCGGAAGTGGGTGAGCTGCGTGTCGGTCATGCCCTCGAGAAGACATACGCACTCGACTGCGGCGCCGATGAGCCGCCCGGTCTTCAGCTCGTGGATCCGGCGCAGTCCCGCCGCGCCTGCGGGCGCCGACCCGGCGACGTCGATGTACTGCCCGCCCACCATGCCGCTGACGCCCGTCGCGTCGGCGAGTTCGAGGACCGCCCGCAGGATCCCCGTCGGGTCGCCCTGCTGTTCGCTCAGGACGAGCCGGAACGCCTCGGCGTACAGGCCGTCGCCCGCGAGGATCGCCACGTCCTCCCCGAATGCGACGTGGCACGTCGGGCGGCCGCGACGCAGGTCGTCGTCGTCCATCGCAGGGAGATCGTCGTGGATCAGCGAGTAGGTGTGGATCAGCTCGAGCGCCGCGGCGAGCGGCATGACCTCCGCGGCATCGCGCCCGATGGCGCGCGCGGTGGCGAGCGCCAGCACCGGGCGGATGCGCTTGCCGCCGGCCAGGAGCGAGTAGCGCATGGCCTCATCGAGGCCCGCGGTCGACGGCTCCTGCGAGAACCGCAGCCCCGCGAGGTAGGCGTCGACGTCGGCGCGCAGGTGATCCGGGTAGACGCCCTGTGCGCCGGCGCTCACAGGAGCGTGTCCTGCCCCGGGAGTGACACCTCGGAGCTGGCGCGGGACATGCGCTCAAGTTCGGCGGACGCCTGCCCCGCGAGCGCGGCGCAATCCTCCACGAGGCCCGCTGCGGCGTCGGCGGAGAGGTCTCCGCTGCGCAGCTGCTCGGCAGCGCGCTCCAGGCGCTGGACGAGGTCGTCGAGGGCGGTGATGTCGGCGTCGCTCATGGCTGCTGCGGATTCTCGCCGATCTGGCGGAGGGCAGCGGCGAGGATCCCGTTGACGAAGCCGGGGGCGTCGGCGCCACAGTAGATCTTGGCGGTCTCGACCGCCTCGTCGATCGCGCCTTCGGGCGGGATCGGGGTGTCGCCCGGGGCGGCATCGGCATGGAGCATCTCGAGCAGCGCGACGCGCATGATCGAGCGCTCGAGCGGCGCGATCCGCTGGATCGGCCAGCCCTTGGAGTGCGCGGAGATCACGGCATCGAGTTCGCCACGGCGATCCTCGACGGCGTACGCCAGGGAGCGGGTGAACATCGATGCATCGCGCTCCAGGAGATCGCCCAGCTCACGGCCGGTGACCTCGTGCTGATAGAGGGCGAAGACGGCGGCGCGACGCTGGTCGCTGCGGCGGGACATGCGGGGGGACGCGGCGATGTCGCGCTAGGCGCGCGACATGTACTCGCCGGTCTCCGTCTGGACCTTGACGCGATCGCCGATGTTCACGAACAGCGGGACCTGGATCGTGGCCCCGGTCTCCAGCGTGGCGGGCTTGTTGCCGCCGCCGGATGCCGTGTCGCCGCGCAGGCCCGGCTCGGTCTGCGTGACCTCGAGCTCGACCGAGGACGGAAGCTGGATGCCACCGGGCTCCCCGTCCATGAAGAGCATGTCGACCTCATCGTTGGGCTTCGTCCAGCGCAGCTCCTCAGCGACCTTGCCCTCAGGGATCGCGAACTGCTCGAAGCTCTCGACGTCCATGAAGTGCGCGTCGGTGCCGTCGGCGTAGAGGAACTGCATCCGACGGCCCTCGGTGCGCACGGACCGGAACTTCTCACCGGCGCGGAACGTCTTGTCGATCACATTGCCGTCGGTCGCGCGGCGCAGCTTCGTGCGCACGAACGCGCCGCCCTTTCCGGGCTTCACGTGCTGCGATTCGACGACCTTGAAGATGACCCCATCGACTTCGATGTGGTTCCCGTTCTTGAGTTGGTTCGTGCTGATCACGGGTCTAAGCCTAGTCGCCGAAGCACGGCTCCTCCCTAGAACATCGTGTTGCCGTTGGCCGCCTCGGCGGGCACCGGCTGAATGACGTCCCAGTGCTCGACGATGCGCCCGTCGGTGTCAAACCGGAAGATGTCGACGCAGGCGCTCCCCAGATCAGCGGGGTCGGCCGTCATGCGGAAGTGGTGGTGCACCACGGCGTGGTCACCCTCGACGACGATGCGCTTGATCTCGCTCGAGAAGTCCGGGAGGGCGGCGAGCATCTGCGGGAAGAGCGTGATGAAGCCCTCCTTGCCGTCCGGCACGTCAGGGTTGTGCTGCGTGTAGGTCGCCCCGAGGAGCTCGTCGTGCGCACGCTGCGGGTCGCGCTCCTGGAACATCACGTTCCAGAATGCTCGGATGGTCTCGCGTGCCTGATTGGCGCCGGACATTGAAGCTCTCCTCGTTCGGGGTGACGGATGCGCAGGCTACAGGCGGACCGCGCCCCGTGCCGGATCAGTCGACCTGCTGCAGGGCCTTGGGCAGGCCGTTGAGCACGTCGTGGCCCGTCTCGGTGACGCAGACGAGGTCCTCGATCCGCACGCCGCAGACGCCCGGCACATAGACGCCCGGCTCGACCGTGACGAGCATCCCCGGGGCGAGCGGCGTCTCCCCCATCCGCGAGAGCCGTGGCCCCTCGTGGATCTCCAGCCCCACGCCATGCCCGAGCCCATGCCCGAAGTGCTCGCCATGGCCTGCACGCTCGATCACCTCGCGCGCGACGGCGTCGATCTCGCGCCCGAGCGGCCCGGGGCGCACCGCCGCGAGCCCTGCCTCCTGCGCCTCGAGCACCAGCCCGTAGATCGACCGCTCAAAGGCCCCGATCTCCCCAACGGCGAAGGTCCGCGTCGCATCCGAGCAGTAGCCGTCGAGCCGGCAGCCCCAATCGATCGTGACGAGGGTGCCGCCCGCGATCGCGATGTCGCGCGGCTCCGCATGCGGGAGGGCGCCATAGGCGCCGTGAGCGACGATCGGAGCGAAGCTGACGCCCTCCGCGCCGAGCCGCAGCATCGCGACCTCGAGCTCGGTGGCGACCTCGCGCTCCGTGCGCCCGCGCAGCCCGCGCTCAAGGGTCTCGAGCAGCGCGTGGTCGGCGAGCTCTGCGGCTGCGCGTACCCGCGCGACCTCAGCCGGCTCCTTGACCTCACGCAGGCGCTCGATGATGCCGCCGCTGGGAACGAGCTCGACCCGTCCGCGGAGCTCCTCGACGATCCTGCGGTGGGCGGCGACGCTCACCTGCGCGTCGTCGAAGCCCACACGCGCCAGGGCGCCCTGGGGAGCCTGCGCGAAGACATCCGCAAGCCCCGGGCCGAGCAGCTCCTGCGCCGACTGGCGCACCTCCCAGACGGAGGAGAGCTGCGCCGCCGACTGCTCCATGTAGCGGAAGTCCGTGAGAAAGATCCCGCCGCCGGACCCGGCCACGTCGAGCACGGCGAGACCGTTGGACCCGGTGAAGCCGGTCAGCCAGCGCAGGTTCGGCCCGGCAGCGACGAGGAGTCGGTCGATCCCGTGTGCTGCGGCCGCCGCCGCCGCGAGCGCGGGGCGATCCACGGCGCTCACTGTGCCGCAGCCGCGTCGAGGCGCTCGCGCAGCAGGCGCAGGGCCTCCTGGTAGCCGTCCGCTCCATGCCCGGCGATGCTGCCGATGCACAGGTCGCGGATCACGGACACCCGGCGGAACTCCTCACGCGCACCGATGTCGCTCAGGTGCACCTCGACCGCCGGCATGGCGGCCACGTCGAGCGCGTCACGGATCGCATACGAGTAGTGCGTCCACGCCCCCGGGTTGAGGATCAGGCCGTCCGCGAGCTCACGGCTCCGGTGGAGCTGCTCGACGAACTCGCCCTCGAAGTTCGTCTGGGAGAACTGGGTCTCGAGCCCGAGCTCGCCGGCCCAGACGGCGATCCGCTGTTCGAGCTGGGCGAGCGTGAGCGTCCCGTAGTGCTCCGGGTCACGATTGCCGAGCTGATCGAGGTTGACGCCGTGCAGGACGGCGATGCGGTTGTGCGCGAGCACGCGCGCAGTCTCGCATGTTGCGCGGCCGCCGTCGCGACGACGGCCCCGTGAGACCTGCGCGGCTGCGAGGATCAGCGATCGTGTTGCGGCGACACCAGCGAGCGCTCCTCTTCGCCGTGCTCGCGGCCGCCGCCGCGCTGCTCGCGTGGAGCTCTACCGCCACCGGCGATTACACCGTCGAGCTCCAGCCCGCGGTGGAGGCGCTGCTGCAGGGTGACGTCGGCGAGTTCCTGGCTCGCGCACCGATCTACGGGCCGTCGGTGCTGCCGCGAGCGCCGTTCCTCTTCACGGCGAACGCTGCCGGCGCGGGAACGATTGGCGTCTATCTCGCCGGCGTCTTCGCGTGTCTACTTGTCGTGGCGCTCCTCGCGTGGGTCGTGGACGCCCGCCTGTGCGCGCTCGGGCGCGAGCCGCTCGTCCGCGCCGCGGTCGTCATCGCGGTCCTGCTCGCCCCGTGGCTGCTGCGCGCCGGGGCGCTCGGACACCCGGAGGAGGCGATGACCGGAGCGCTCTGCGCGATCGCCGTGCTCGCGGCCCTCGACGGCCGCGTGACATGGGCCGGGCTCGCGCTCGGAGCGGCCGTCGCATTCAAGCCGTGGGCGCTGCTCGCCGCCGGCCCCGTGCTGTGCGCGGCTCGCAACGGACGCGCACGCCTCCTGGTGTGGGCGCTCGGGGTCTGCGTGGTGCTGGAGCTCCCCTTCCTCCTCGAACGCCCCGGTGGAGCGCGCTCGACGGCCGAGGCGGCAGCGAAGACGCCCAACATCTTTCATCCGCACCAGCTCTTCTGGCTCCTCCACGAGCACGTCACGAGCGCGCGCACGGGCGCGACCGGCGACCGTGGCCCGCAGCTGCTGCGGGACTGGGCGCATCCGTTGATCGTCGCCACCGGCATCCCGGCGACCCTCGCCTTCGCGTGGCGTCTGCGAGCCCGTGCCGTGAGCCGCGTCGACGCGCTCGCCCTGCTGGCCTTCCTGCTGCTCCTGCGCAGCGTCCTCGATCCGTGGAACACCATCTACTACGCGATTCCGGCGGTCCTTGCGCTCGCGATCTGGGAGGGCCTGACGAAGGAGGGCCTGCCGTGGCGGGCGCTCCTCGTCAGCGGGCTCGGATACCTCTCGTTTCGCGTCGCTCCGAATCATCTGTCGGACGACTGGCAGTCGGCGACCTACCTGATCTGGATGGTGCCCGCGGTGGTCGTCCTGGGCCTTGAGGCCTTCGGGCTGCGTCGCTGGGGCGATCGTCAGGCGACGAGCTCGGCAACCGCAGAGCGCACGGCGGACGCCTCGACCTGAGCCCCGTGCCGGGGATCGCCCGGCGTCGAGCAGAGGACGAAGGGGACGTTCGCGCCGATGCGCTTCTTGTCGCGCCCGGTGGCCTCGATCACCGCGTCGACGTCGACGTCCGTGATGCGCACGGGCAGGCCCGCAGCCTCGAGCAGGCCGCCGACCTGCTCGCGCAGCGCGGGAGCCTCGGAGAGCCGCAGCGCCGCGAGCAGCCCGAGCCCAACGGCCTCGCCGTGTCGCAGGCGCGCGTACCCCGTCACCGTCTCGAGCGCGTGACCGATCGTGTGTCCGAGGTTGAGCACCTGCCGCAGACCGCCGTCGCGCTCGTCCTGGGAGACGACGTGCAGCTTGGTGCGCGCGCACTCGAGGATCACGTCGGCGTCGACCGGGGCGCCGGAGCCGACGCTGTCCCAGAGTGGACCGCCCGCGATGAGCGCGGTCTTCAGCACCTCGGCGTACCCGGCCGCGAACTCCTCGGGGGGCAGTGTCGCGAGCACCGCAGGATCGACGAGGACCGCGCTCGGCTGGTGGTAGGCGCCGACGTAGTTCTTTGCCTCCGGCAGGTCGACGCCGGTCTTCCCGCCGTAGGCCGAGTCGACCTGTGCGACGAGCGTCGTCGGTACCTGCACGACGGGGATGCCGCGCTGGAAGGTCGCGGCGCAGAAGCCCGCGAGGTCGCCGACGACCCCGCCCCCGGCCGCGACGAGGTGATCGGCACGCGTCGCGCCCTGCGCGACGAGCGCGCGCCAGACGAGCTCCGCGGTGGCGAGGGTCTTGTGCTCCTCCCCCGCGGGGATCTCGATCATGCCGCTGAGCTGCGGGACGCGGCCGGCGTGGAGATCGGCGACGTTGTCGTCGGTGACGCAGAAGCGTCGCGAGCCCTCCGCCAGCGGCCACGGCGCGACCAGCGCCGCATCTGGACCGACCCAGACTGGGTAGTCGCCGGAGGCGCTTGCGGCCCACAGCATGCGCAGGCCGGGCGCCTCACCGCGGGCGAGGGCGAGCAGCGACGGGAGCGCACGGCGCACGACCGGCAGCCCCCCGAGCGGGAGCGCGGCGTCGCATGTGGCACGGTAGACCGGCAGCCGCTGCGCGAAGAGCGCTTCGAAGGCGCCGCGATCCTGCGCGAGCGGGCGGTCGCTCGCGACGCAGCGCGACCATGCCGTCTCCAGATCGACTTCGAGGAAGACGACAGCGTGATCCGTCAGGGCACTGCGGACCACCGCGGAGCGGAGGGCACCGCCGCCGAGCGCGATCACCGCAGGCGGACCGGCGAGCAGCCCAAGGACCGTCTGCTCCTCCTCGACGCGGAAGGCGGACTCGCCCACGCGGTTCCAATAGGCGCTGATCGGCTCGCCGAGCCGTTCGACGAGGACCGCGTCAGCGTCGTGGAAGGCGACACCGGCGAGGCCGGCCGTCTCGCGGGCGCAGGTCGTCTTGCCGGCTCCCATGAAGCCGGTGAAGACGAGACTGCGAGTCAGCGCGGCTGCCACCCGATGCGCTCGCAGTAGCGCGCGACGGCGTCACGGACGTCGTCGATGTGGTCCCCACCGAACTTCTCGCGGTAGGCGTCGGCAAGCACGAAGGCGAGCATCGCCTCGGCGACCACGCCGGCCGCCGGGACGGTGCAGGAGTCGGTGCGCTCGCGCAGCGCCTGTGCGGGCTCGCGCGTCGAGATGTCGACCGACTGCAGGGGCTTTGTGAGCGTCGGGAGGGGCTTCATCGCCCCCCGGACGATCAGCGGCTCGCCGGTGGTCATCCCGCCCTCAAGGCCGCCGCAGCGGTTGGTCTCGCGGTAGTACCCACGCTCGTCGCTGTAGAAGATCTCGTCGTGGGCCTGCGAGCCGGGGCGTGCGGCGAGCTCCCATCCGTCGCCGAGCGCAGCGCCCTTCACGGCCTGGATCGAGCAGATCGCGGAGGCGATCTTGCCGTCGAGGCGCGTCTCCCACGAGACATGCGAGCCGAGCCCGGGAACGACGCCGTACGCGACGACCTCGAAGACCCCGCCGATCGACTCGTTCGCCTTGCGCTGCACGTTGATGTGGTCGACCATCGCGCGGCTGGCCTGCGCGTCGAGGCAGCGGACCGGGTCATCGTCGACCCCGCCGAAGTCCGAGACGGTGAGCGGAGCCGTGAGCTGCGGCGCGTGAACGGTGCCGATCTGCACGACGTGCGAGCGGATCTCGACGCCGAGGGCCGCGAGGAAGCCGCGGCACACCGCGCCGCCGGCGACGCGCGCGGTGGTCTCGCGGGCGCTCGCGCGCTCAAGGATGTCGCGCACGTCGGTGAGGCCGTACTTCCAGACGCCGACGAGGTCCGCATGGCCGGGACGCGGAAGGTGCACCTCAGGAACCTCGGCCTCGACGGGCCAGGGGTTCATGCGCTCCTCCCAGTTGGAGTAGTCGCGGTTGGCGATCTGGAGGGCGATCGGCCCGCCGAGCGTGTGGCCGTGGCGCACGCCCGCGGTGACGAAGGCGCGGTCCGTCTCAATCTTCATGCGCCCGCCGCGCCCGTGCCCGAGCTGACGGCGTGCGAGATCGCGATCGAGCTCCTCGGGGTGAAGCTCAAGGCCGGCCGGCAGCCCTTCGACAAGGCAGGTGAGGCCGGGTCCGTGGGACTCGCCGGCGGTGATCAGGCGCAGTGACATGCGCGCTCAGACTATCCGGCGGGCTCAGGGACCGGCAGCGCGGCCTTGGCCGCGTCGTCGACGAGCAGCGACAGGTAGCCCGTATCCGCGTCCCAGATCCACGGCAGGAACTGGGTGCGACGGGCACCGGCGCGATCACCCTTCGTCAGATACGTCGAGCCGGCCGCAGAGGTGCGCGCGATGGCGTCCTGCTGCTCGGCCGGTGTCAGCGCCGCTGAGGGGAGCCCGAGGAGGTCGAGCTGGTAGGAGCGCTTGGAGCCGTCCTCGAGCGTCGCCTCGAGAAACGCGGTGTCCCCGGTGCGCAGTTCGAGTGTGCGGCAGCGCTCAGCGCTCTGGCGACAGATGCCCTCGCCGCTGTGGACGACGCCGTCCTCCAGCCGGAAGATCGCGCTGCGACTGCCAGTGCGGATGCCGAGCAGGACGGCGACCGGGTGCTCAGGCGTCGGGTAGATCGTGAGGCGAGCGACATCCCGGTGGATGCGCTTGGTGTCCCCTACAGCGCCGAAGCGGAGGTCGACCTTGCGGAAGGTCTCGGTCGCGACGGGCGCAGCGGGCTTCGGCGGGCTGGTGTCCCCCGTGCTGCCGCCCGAGTCCTTCGGCCCGGTGGTCGTGGTCTTCGTGCCGGACGTGGGCGCCGCAGCGACCGTCGTTCCAGCGGTGGTCTTCGGCTTCGGCGCGCCGGATGAGGCGAAGGGGTCGCGACCGGCGCCTGCGCGCAGGCGCACCGACGGATCGCCCGAGACGACGAGCGTCGCCGCCTTCGACGTTCCGACGGCCGTGCCAGCGCCCACGGCGGGGAGGGTTCCGACGGCCGAGTCGCCGCTCTTCGCGAGGACGACGGGTACGGCGATCAGGAGGACGACGAGCGCGCCAACGACGGGAACGAGGCGCTTCTCCTTGAGATCGGTCCAGATGTTCTGCAGCAGGGTCATTGCGCTGCCCCCGTGGTCGATGAGGATGGTGACGCGGCGGCCTGCGTCGGGCCGCTGCTCGTCGCGCCGGCGGTCAGGCCCTCACCGGCAGGCAGCAGGAACGCCGTCGTCGTGACGGTCGCCTTGACCTGCGGGAAGCCCTTGCGTCCGGCCGAGATCTGGAAACCGGCGACAGACAGCAGTCGCCCGCGCACGATGATCCGCTTGCCCGCCACCGTGGTGAAGGTCTGAATCCGTCCGAGCAGGGTCGTGAAGTCGAGAAAGCCGCCCTCGAACGTGAAGGTGAACGGCATCGTCGGGAATCCGGCTGAACCGACGGCCGCGCCCGGTGGCAGCGTCGCGACCGCGACCGCCGTCGCGGGCTGCGCGGCGGGCGTCGCCGCGCCGGTCTGGGTCTGCGTCTGCGTCTGGGTCTGGGTCTGGGTCTGCGTCTGCGTCGGGGTGGGCGCAGGTGCGGGAGCGGCCGCTGGGGCGCCGGCGGTCACCTGCGCCGTGAGCTTCAGCGAGCGGAAGTCGATCCTGGCGTCGCCGGATGCGCGATCGAGCTAGTAGACGAGCGACGGGACGTCGTCGTCGGCCGGAACGGCCTGTCCGAGGCGGGCGACAGCCGCGTAGTCGGCCTCGAACCCGGCCTTCGCCGTGCGGGCACGCGCCTGCAGCGCGCGAGCATCCGTCAGCCGCTGCTGCTGGAACGCGATCTGCGCGTCCAGCGCCTTGCCATCACGGTTCTTCGGCTTGATGACGAGCATCCAGAAGCCGAGGACGATGAGCGCGAGGCAGACGCCCGCCAGCATCTTGCGGTCGCGTGCGGTCACTGGGCGCCTCCCGTCGCGGTCGGCGCCTCGTAGAAGACGACCATGGCGAAGGTCGGACTGTTGGCCGTGGCGCAGGGGTTCCCGGTCACGGCTCCGTCGGTGGCATCGGTCTTGTCGGACGAGGCGAGCGCGACGCGCACCACCCCATCCATCCGGCGCATCGAGGCCATGACGTCGGCGACCCGTGCCTGGCTCGTGGTGCACCCCGAGAGTTCAATGGCCGGGGCATTGATCGCGATGCGCAGAGGATTCGAGCCCGAGATCGACCCCGGCGACACCGAGCCCGTGATCGCGGTGAGGCGCACGTCGGGCGGCAGCGCGCGCGTGAGCTCGTCGAGCGCGTGCGCCCAGTCGAAGCGGCTCGTCGCCAGGCCGCGGACGGTCTGCTCGCGGTTGGCGCGCACCGCGGAGAAGTCGCTGTATCGGGCCAGGGCCTGCGCACGCCGCTCGGCCCGCGTCGCCTGGGCGGTCACGTCGGCGAGCGTTTGCTCCTTCGAGGTCACGCCGTTGCCGACGAGCACCGCGACGAGCGCGAGCAGCACGGCGAGCGCGAGAGCCCCGACGACCGCGTAGGCGGCGCCGCCGCTGCGACCGGCGAGGCCGGTGCGCCGACGGTCTTCGGGGATGAGGCTGACGCCGGGAAGGCCGGGTGCGGCGAGGCCTGCGGCGAGCACCGCGTCATACGACGCAACGTCTCCGAGGTCCCCGACGACGCCGGCGACCGCGGTCGGAAGGCCCATTTCGAGGCCCAGCGCGGCGGCGAACCCGGGGACACCGGCCGCGCGGCCGACGAGGACGATCTGCCCGACCGATGCGCCCACCGACTGCATCTGGTGGAACTCCACGGACTGCCGCAGATCGGCCGCCACGCGGCGCACGCCGTCCTCAAGGAGCCGGCGCGCTGTCGAGACGATGTCGGCCTCGCCCTCGATCGCATCAAGCGACTGCTCGAGACCGACGTGAACGAGCCAGCCCCGCGCGTGCTCGAGCGTGAGTCCGCACCGCTGTCCGAGGTCGAACGCGACGCCGTCGATGCCGGGGCCCGATGCGCGCGCGAAGAGGCACTGGTCGCCACGCGCGATCGCGACATCGGTGATCCCGGCAACGTCCGCGTAGAGGACGATCTGCTCAGGGTCGGCACCGTGGTGCAGCGCACGGATCAGGCCGAACGCGCCGACATCGATGCCTTCGAGGCGCAGCCCTGCGCCGACGACCGCGGCGATGACCGGGTCGATCATGTCGCGGCGTGCGGCCGCGAGGAGCACGCGCTGGCGACGCCCCTGCTCGGTCTCGACGACGTCCAGGACGGCCCAGTCAAGGACCGCCTGGTCGAGCGGCATCGGGATGACGTCCTGGGCCTGGAACGCGACCGCGGCCGCGAGCTCCTTCGGGTCGTCGAGTGGCGGCAGCTCGAGCGTGCGAACCACGACCTTCTGGTTCGACACGCCCACGCGGACGCGGCGATCGAGGTGCGGGGCCTGCTCGTAGAGCTCGCGCAGCGCCGCGCTGAGCGCCGGGACGTCGGCCACCTCGCCCTCGCGCACGATCCCGGCTGCGAGCGGCTGGTGAGCGGCCCGCTGCACGAGCAGCCCGTCGCGCACCGCCACTTGCGTTGCAGTGATCCCAAGCGGGTCGATGTCGAGGCCTGTGACCGGCTTCACGCGCTGTGCCATGAGAAGAATTCGGCCGGCTCGCATGAGCCAACCGCAGTCATCCATCGGCAGGAGCCCCGCATGGCTGAACCCTGGGCGTCATCCTGCGCCGCGGCGCTCATGGTCAGAAGCGCTCCGCGTACCAGTCGGCGAGCTCGTCGCCGACGAAGAAGGCGATGAGCGCGCCGCCGGCGAGAAATGGACCGAATGGCACGGCCGTCTTGCGTCCCTGGGCAGCCCCTACGCGCGCGATGATCGCGAGCCCCGCTGCGACCCCGGCGAGGAGGGCAAAGAGCATCGCTGGGGCCACCGCTCGCCCGAGATAGAGGCCGAGCATGCCGGCGAGCTTCACGTCCCCCATGCCCATGCCCCGGGGGTAGAGCAGCGCGGCTGCGAGGAAGAAGGCGAACGCCGCAGCTCCAGCGCTCAGCTGCTCCGGAACGAAACCCATATCGAGCAGCAGCCCTGCGACGAGTGCGGCGATCGATGCGGGCAGCGTGATGGCGTCCGGAATGCGGCGCACATCGAGGTCGATGAGCGTGATCGGGACGAGCGCGCTCGTCAGCAGCAGCCCCAGGGCGACGCGCAGCGCATCGTCCTGCGTCGCGACCACGAGCGCGAAGAGCACGCCGGTCGCCGCTTCGATCGCCGGATAGCGCCACGCGATGGACGCGCGACACGAGCGACAGCGGCCGTGCAGGAGGAGCCAACCGAACACCGGGACGTTGTCGAACCAGGCGATCGGCGCCGCGCAGGCCGGGCACCGCGACCCGGGGTGCGCGAGCGACTCGCCACGCGGCAGCCGGTAAGCGACGACGTTGAGGAACGAGCCGACGATGAGGCCGGCCAGCAGGGCGACGATGACGTACGGAGTACTCACGCGAGCGAAGTGTGATCAACCAGGGCGCGAAAGAGCCCATCAGAACGGCGAAGGGCGGGCCGCTCGGCCCGCCCTTGCGCGCATCTGCTGCCGACCGTGAGGCCGGCGAAGGTGTTACCAGGTGCCGCCGGACTTGCAGCCGCCGTCGCCGGCGGTCGTGCAGGTGCGGGTGAGGACGCCGTTCGAGCCCTTGGCGATCTTGAAGACGTTGCCGCTCTTCGAGTAGCCGCTGACCGTGTAGGTCGAGGCGGTCGCGCCGCCGTCGACCGACGCCTGGCCCTGGTTCGTGCCGTAGTCGATGCCCGTGGTGCCGAGCGCGGAGGCGCTGGCGCAGCTGGCGTACGTCTGCGTGTCGGCGAAGCACGACTCGACCTGCGAGACGAGGTTGCGAGCGTCGGACTTCGCGGAGGAGTCCTGGCCCTTCTTCTGCTGGCCGAGGAAGGTCGGCAGGGCGATCGCGGCGAGGATGCCGATGATCAGGATGACGACGAGGAGCTCGATGAGGGTGAACCCTGCATCCTTCTTGCGCTCCGGCTGCTCGACTGCGACCTGCTGCTCCTGCTGCTCCTGCGTGTCCATCAGGATCCTCCTGGGATGGGAATACGAATTCGACATTCGCCCCAATATCGGTCTGCTTCCCCGGAACCTGAGCGCTGTGGCCGAATGTACTAGGGTCCGCACCCCATCGATGCAGGTTCGCTTGCGCCATCAGCGGGTAGTCCATCCCATCGGCGCTGCTCCTGCGCCATCATGAACTGATGTCCCGCACTCGCATCATCGTGATGGTGCTCGTCACGCTCGTGCTCGTCTCAGGAGCGATTCGCGCCGCCGAGCGCGATCGCACGCAGACGTCGCAGACCTCGCAGCCGACGCAGACTTCCGCTCCAGCGCCCGCGGTGACCACGACCCCCGCCCCCGCGCAGGCGCCGCTCCAGGCGAGCCTGCCGTCACAGAAGCCCGTGTCCGCGAGGTCCGGGCAGATCATCGAGCTCTCCGTCCAGAGTGCGACCCCCGACATCGCGCGCATCCGTGATCTCGGGGTCTCCGTGCCCGTCGGCCCGGGACTCGAAGGCACTGCGACCTTCAGCGCCGGTGCGCCGGGGCGCTATGCCGTCACCCTCGAGCTGGCCGGTCAGGAGATCGGCGCGATCGACGTCAGCGGGTCCTGAGGACCACTGGCGCCACTACTCGACGCCGGCCTGCGGCACGGACGGTTCGGCTCCCTCGGGGCGCCGTGCCGCTTGTGCGTCGTGGCCCGGGATGAAGACGCTCGTGCCCTCACACCACGGACAGGGCACCTGGTGCGGGTCGCCGCCCGCGTTGGAGTTCAGCGTTCCCAGCCCACGACAGGGCGAGCACGGGATCGGGCCGGTCTCCTCGGGTGTTTGCGCAGCTTCAGCCATCGGGCGCGCAGCGTAGCGCCCGGCAGCCGCACCTATTCTGGTTGCGTGCGTGGCGCGCTCACGATTCGCGGCCCTGCGCCCGTCCACGCTGACGGGCGCTTCGCCCCCAGCCCGACCGGCACGCTGCATCTCGGGAACCTGCGCACCGCCCTGCTCGCCTGGCTCTTCGCGCGCGCCGCAGGCGCGCGGTTTCTCGTACGCCTTGAGGATCTCGACACCGGGCGGGTGCGACCGGGGATCGCGGAGGGGCAGCTCGCCGACCTCGCCGGGCTCGGCCTCTGCTGGGATGGCCCGGTTGTGCGGCAGTCCGAGCGCCACGCCCTGTACGCCGAGGCGCTCGTGGCGCTTGAGCGCGCGGGGCTCATCTACCCCTGCTGGTGCACGCGCTCCGAGATCCGGGCCGCGGCGAGCGCTCCGCACGGGCCGCTGCCCGACGGCGCATACCCCGGGACATGCCGCGATCTGCCCGCCGCTGAACTGGCGCTGCGGCAGCGCTCGGGGCGACCGACGGCGCTGCGGGTGCGGGCCGATGGCGTGCGGGAGGCCTTCGTCGACCGCCTCTGCGGACCGGTCGAAGGCGTGGTTGACGACTTCGTCGTGCGGCGCAGCGATCGGGCCTACGCCTACAATCTCGCCGTGGTCGTCGACGATGCGCAGCAGGAAGTCGGGGAAATCGTACGCGGAGCCGACCTCCTTGAGTCCACACCGCGACAGCGTTGGCTCCAGCGCACGCTTGGCCTCCCAGAGCCTGGCTACGCCCACGTGCCGCTGCTCTTGAGCGACGATGGCCATCGGATCGCCAAGCGCGACGCCACCGAGGCCCGCGGGGACCTTGCGGCGCCGCAGCTGCGCGGCATCCTCGCGAGCGGGGTCGGTCTCGCTGAGCCCGGTGAAGCACCGAGCCTCGACACGCTCATCACCCGTATGCGGACACTCCTCGCCACGGAGGTGACGGCATGAGCGATGACCGGCGAGCTGTGGCGCGACCGACGCGCATGCGCATCGTGCGCACATGGCTGCCGATCGGCATCGGCGTCGCCGGCGTCGCACTCGCGCTCGGAGTGCGCACGGACGCGGCGTACGAGGGCGGCGCGCTCCTGATCAGCGCCGCCGTCTCCGTCTGGCTGCTGAACATCCTCTTCCGGCTCGGGGTCCGCGGAGATCGCGACCGCGCCCGTGAGAGCGACGCCCGCGCGTATTTCGAACAGCACGGCCGTTGGCCCGACGACCCGAAGCCACGCTCGTGAGCGCCGCTGACCTCTCCCCCGCGCAGCTCGCCGAGCGCGCGCGGGCCACCGGTGCCCTCGCGATCGACACCGAGTTCATGGGCGAAGGGCGCTATCGGTCGCTCCTGTGCCTCATCCAGATCGCCGTCCAGGGACCTGAAGGCCTTGATGGGCCCTCGGACATCGCGGTCGTCGATCCGCTCGACCCACACGGTCCCGACATCACACCGCTCGCGGAGGTTCTCGCCGATCCCACTGTTGAGATCGTCATGCACGCCGGGCGCCAGGACGTCGCGCTCCTGCGGCGCGAGTGGCGCACCGACGTCACGAATGTCTTCGACACCCAAGTGGCAGCCGGCTTCGCCGGGATGCGTGCGCAGCTCGGCTATGAGGCGCTGCTGAACCAGACGCTCGGTGTCCGACTCGCCAAGAGCGCGAGCTTCACGCGCTGGGATCGGCGTCCTTTGAGTGACGAGCAGGAGACGTACGCACGCGAGGACGTCGAGCATCTGCTCCAAGCGGCCGCCGCGCTCAAGGATCGCCTGCTGGAGCTCGGACGGCTGGACTGGGCGACCGAGGAGTGCCGCGCGCTCGAGAGCGCCACCGACGGCCGCGATGTCGACCACGTGCTCGGTCGCCTGCCGAAGAGCGCGTCGCTCGACCCCGAGCAGCGCGCGGTGGCCCGTGTCCTCGTCGCCTGGCGCGAGGAGACCGCCGCGAGCGAGGACCGCCCCGTGCAGTCGGTGCTCGCCGACGCCGGGCTGGTCGAGGTCGCGCGCCGCCGGCCGACAGACCTGGAGAAGCTGCGCCAGATTCGCGGGCTCCATGAGGGCGTCGTGCGCCGCCGCGGTGCGGATCTCGTCGCGACCGTGGCGCGGGGGCGCGAGCAGCCGCCCATCGCCGTCGACTCGACGAAGCCGCTGCCGACGGACCCGGACGACGCCGGCCTGATCGTGCTAGCAGAGGCGCTCGTGCGTGCCCTGGCTGATGAGGCGCAGGTCGCCTACGAACTCCTCGCGACGCGCGCTGACCTGCAGCGCATCGTCAGCGCCGAACGTGCCGGCGCACCCGAGCCGGACGTGCGGGCACTGTCCGGCTGGCGACGCGCGGTCGTCGGCGAGGAACTCCTCGCGCTCCTGCGCGGCGAGCGGACGTTGCGCGTGACGGACGGCCTGCGGCTGCAGGTCGAGACGCGCTAGGCCCGCCGGGCGAGCGCGTCGAGCGCCACCCGCGTCCCCGCCGAGAAGGCGCCGCGGACGCGCAGCGGATCGGTCTGCAAGCGACCGACGAGCGGCGTGCCGGGCGCAGGCGCGAGCTGGGCCACCCGTCCGGCATGGTCGCCCTGGCCGGCAGTGGCGCACTCAAGCAGCTGTGCCTCGGCGTCGTAGCGCGCAGGGCGCTCGCGCACCAGGCATGGAATCTCGCCCGCGAGTCGCGCGACGATCGGATCCTGCACGAGGCGTGCGAAGCGGGACGGCGCGCCCTTGCGGTATCGCGCGTCCCGCGAGCGCAAGGCGAGCACATGTGTGGCGCCTTCGCGCAGCGGGGTCGCTACCGGAATCGACTCGACGAGGCCGCCGTCGGCCAGGAGGGCGCCGTCATGGGCGCTCGGCGGGCCCGCCCAGAACGGAATCGACATGCTCGCGCGCACCGCGCCGTGGGCATCATCCAGCGCGGTCAAGGGACCGTAGGTGCGCAGCACACCATCCTCCACTCCGACGGCGAGGACCCGAGCCTCGGGGCGCTGATCGACCTCGAGCGCCGGCGGACGCGCCCTGCTGAGGCCGAGCAGGTGCTCGAGGTCGACGACTGGACGTCGGCCGACGCGCCGCAGGTCGATGAATGCACGGGTGCACGCGGCTTCGAGGATGTGTGCGGCGTCGCTCATGCGACCGGTGGCGGCGTAGAGCGCGACGAGCGACCCGGACGACGTGCCGTAGACGACGTCGACCCAGCGCAGCAGCCCGAGCTGCTGGAGGCCATGCGCGATCCCCGCCGCCATCGACGTGGCGAGCCCGCCGCCCTCGATGCTCAGCGCGAGCCGCGCCCCATCCGCGCGATCGGCCCGCACTGCGCGGGCGGCGAGCAGGCGCAGCGGCCCGTCGGGGAGCTCGTGCGGATCGCGGACGGTGACGTTCGTCCCTGTCACACCGCACCGCCAGTGGTCACCCGCAACCGGCCATCGAGCCACGGCCTGGTGCCCTCCAGCGCCAGATGGACGGCGGCGGCTCCTGCACGCCCGCCGGCGAGCAGGCGGGCGCGGTTGCGCTCGAGCTGCCCGACGGGCGGCGTCCCTGCGGCCGGGCGCACCGTCGCCATGTGGACCGGACCGGCCTCGTCGTGCGAGCGCGCCGCGAGCTCGGCGACGGCCGCCGCATAGCGGGCGGGCCGCTCGGCGAAGGCGGCTTCGACTTGCGGACCGAGGCGGCGCAGCGCCCGCGCGACCAGCACGCGCTCCGGCCCGCGCGGCGCGCGCAGGGGGACGCCGACGGGCCGGGTCTGGAGCGCGAGCACGTGCGTGGCGCCGCAGGCGATCGCCGCCGGGTAGGGGATCGACTGGGTGATCGTCCCGTCGACCCAGCGTCGGCCGCGCAGCTCGGCGGGCGCACCGGCGATGCCGGGAAGCAGCGACGACGCCCGCAGCGCGCGCCGCAGTTCCGTGCCGTCGGCGAAATTCTCGAGCACCACGGGCTCTGCGCGCTCGACCTCCGTTGCGAGGAAGCCGAGACGCACGCCGCTCGACGCCGCGGCGGCGATCCGCGAGTCGTCACGACCGACGACGATGTCGTCGACCAGGTGCTCGAGGTCCATGAGCGGCCCGCGCCCGAGCAGCGCGCGGCGCACGCTCAGAAAGGGTCCGTCGATACAGGCGCCGGAGTAGGCCGCCGCCACGGCGTCATCGGTGCCGGCGACGAGCGCGAAGGCGTTCGACGCGCCGGCGGAGACGCCGATGGCGATGTCGAACGCATGGCGCGCCCCGAGGTAGCTCAGCGCCGTCACCATGCCGGCCGAGACGACGCCTCGCATCCCACCGCCCTCCACCGCGAGCGCGAGCACGTACGGGTCGCGGCGCGCACCTGGAACCGACCCCTCGGCGATCCGGCGCAGGAGCAGTTCGACGACGGGATGCCCACGCAGATCGGTGCGGTGCGGGACATCTCCCCCGTGCAGAACGGCCTCCTGAAGTGCACTGGTGCGGGGCATTGGCGAAGTATCATGCCGGGTCTGCGGCGCCCGTTGCCGGGCAGCGTCGCGGTGTCACCTGCGATGCCCTCTCCCCCCACTCCGCGAGACCACACCGCCGTCTCTCAGGCGCAGCTCCACCGCCGGCGTCGCCGCCGCGCGACGGCGATCGGCCTCGGGCTCCTGGTCATCGTGCTGGCGGTCGGCGCACTCACCGCCGGCAGCTCCGGCTCATGGGACCCCGCGGGCCTGAAGGCCGCTGCAACCGCCGCCATTCCCGAAGCCCAGCTCCAGCGCCAGGCGGCGACAGCGAAGCGCGCCGCCGACGCGGCGAGGCGCGAGCGCTCGCGCGAGAACGCCGCGGTGAGCACCGCGATCCGCACCGCTCCGTACGTCAGTGCGGCGGGTGCGGAGACCAAGCGCGTCGCGCTGACCTTCGATGACGGGCCGAGCCCGTACACACGCGGCATCCTCGACACGCTCGCCCGCTTCGGGGCGCACGCGACGTTCTTCAACCTCGGCTACCTCGTCACGCCGACCACCGCCGCGACCATCCGGCGCGTCGTCGCCGAAGGCCACGTGATCGGCGACCACAGCTGGGACCACACGGACTTCACGAAGCTGCCGCGGGCGCAGGTCCGCGCGCAGCTCGTACGCACGAACGCTACGTTGTCGGCCACCGGCGCGCCCCCACCGCGCCTCTTCCGGCCGCCGTACGGAGCATTCAACCCGTCCCTGCTCGCGCAGATTCGCAAGGCGAAGATGCTAACCATCCTGTGGTCGATCGACACGGCGGACTACAGCGCCACCGACCCGGCCGAGATGGCGCAGCAGGTCCTGAGCGACATCAAGCCCGGCTCGATCATCCTCATGCACGACGGCGGCGGGAACCGCACGACGACGAGCAACGCGCTCCCGCTGATCCTCAAAGGCCTCAAGGAGCGCGGCTACGAGGCCGTCACGGTCCCGCAGCTGCTCGTCACGAACCCGCCGAGCAGCTCCCAGCAGTCGGCGACGCCGACGCCGGCCCCCTAGCCGACGAGCTCGATCTCGTCCGGGCCGGAGGGCCGCCCCCGCACGAGCAACAGGAAGGTGAGCAGCGCCGCCGTTCCGGCTGCGGCGTTGACGACCGCCATCGGGACCGCCGTGCCGCGCCCGGCGACGCCCACGAGCGGCGCGACGAGCCCACCGACCATGAAGGTCGTCAGGCCGAGGAGCCCGGAGGCCGCCCCGGCGAGGCTGCGGTGCCCGCGCAGTGCGAGCGCCGCGGCGTTCGGGAAGACGAGCCCGACGCTCGACACCATGAGGAACAGCGACGGCAGGAGCCCCCACAGCCCGAGTCCCGCAAGCACGCTGAGCAGCACCCCGAAGCCCCCGGTGACGCTCGTCCCGACGCCGAAGGCGAGGATGCGCTCCGGGTCAAGCGTGCGCGAGAGCCGCGCGCTGATGCGGCCGAAGAGCACGATGCCCAGGCCATTCGTGGCGAAGATCACGCTGAAGACGACGGGCGACGCGCCGTAGAGGTCCTGGAGCACGAACGGCGCTCCCGCGATGTACGCGAACATCGCGCCGGACACGAAGCCCGAAGCGAGGATGCAGCCCGCGAACGTGCGATCTGAGAGGAGCAGCTTGAAGGCGCGCAGCGTCTCGCGCAGCCCACCGGCGCGCCGCTCCTCGCGCGGGAGCGTCTCCCCGAGCAGCGTCATGTGGGCCACGAGCAGCACCGCCCCCAGCCCGACGAGGACGATGAAGACCCCCCGCCACGAGGACACCTGGAGGACGCCGGCGCCGATCAGCGGGGCGAGGATCGGCGCGAGCCCGTTGACGATCATGAGCATCGAGAAGAGCGCCGCCGCCTCGCGCCCCTCATAGAGGTCGCGCACGATCGCGCGCCCGATGACAACGCCGAAGGCGCCCGCGACACCCTGGAGGAAGCGCAGACCGATGAGCGTCTCGACGGTCGGCGCAATGGCGCAGAGGAAGGAGAAGACGATGAACGCGATCGTCCCGGCGATCAGCGGCCGGTGACGACCGCGCGCGTCACTGACGGGGCCCGCGACGATCTGGCCGATCCCCATCCCCACGAGGCACGCGGTGATCGTCAGCTGCATCAGCGACGGCGCTGCGTCGAGGTCGCTCGCCATCTTCGGGAGCGACGGCAGATACATGTCGATCGAGAACGGCCCCACCCCGAAGGTGAGGCCGATCAGGAGGATGAGCAGGCCCCGGGGCGGGACCCGGGGAACTGTCGTCACCCATGGAGTTCTACTTCATCGGCCGCGCCCGAGCGGGCCGCTGCTCGTCGGTCGCGGTCGGCTCGGGCTAGGCCTCGGACACTCCCTCGGTGCTGAACGTCCGCGCCGCGCTCACGGTGCTCAGCATGGCCGCGGAGATGACGACGGCAACGCCGACCCACTCCCCCTACTTGATCTGGTCGTAGACCTTGAAGAGCGGGAGGTACATCGAGATGACGATGAACCCGACGAGGCCGCCGACGACGACGAGCATCAGCGGCTCGAGGATCGACGTGAGCGACTTGACGGCGGAGTCCACCTGGTCCTCATAGAAGTCGGCGATCTTGCTGAGCATCTGGTCGAGCGCGCCGGTCTCCTCGCCGACGGCGACCATCTGCACAACCATCCCCGGGAAGACGTCGCTGTTGCGCAGCGGGGCGGCGATCGTCCCGCCGCTGCGGACGCTCTCGATGACCTCGGCCATCGCGTCCTCGACGACGCGGTTGCCGGCCGTCTTCGACGTGATCTCGAGCGCCTGGATCAGCGGCACACCAGCCGTGACGAGGGCCGACAGCGTGCGCGACCAGCGCGCGAGCGCGACCTTCTGCACGATCTTGCAAATCTTCGCCGGGAGCTTCAGGCGGAAGGCGTCCCACTGGCCACGACCGGTCTCCGACGCCTTCCAGCGGCGGAAGACGTAGGTGACCGACACCACGATCAGGATCGCGAGCCACCAGTAGCCCGTCATGAAGTTCGACAGCTTGACCGTGATCTTCGTGATCAACGGCAGCTCGCCGCCGAAGGTCTCGAAGACCCCGGTGAACACCGGGACGAGGAAGGTCACGAGGGCGACGAGGATGATCACCGCGAACGTGATGACGACGCCGGGATACATCATCGCCGACTTGACCTGGCGCCGGAGCGAGTCGTCCTTCTCGAGCTGGTCGGCGACGCGCAGCAGCGAGGACTCGAGCACGCCGCCGCTCTCGCCCGCCCGCGCCATCGCGACATAGAGCGGCGAGAAGACCTTGGGGTGCGCCTCGAACGCATCGCTCAGCGACTTGCCGGCCTCAACGTCGCGGCGCACGGTGGAGATGACCTGGGCTAGCTGCTTGTTCTCGGTCTGGGTCTCAAGGACGTAGAGCGCGCGCAGAATCGTCATCCCGGAGCTCACCATCGTGGCGAGTTGCCGGGTCATGATCGTCATGTCGACCGGCTTGATCCGCTCGAAGAACGCGATCGTGATCTCGCGCGAGACGCGCTTGTCGGCGACGTCAAGGACGATCAGGCCGCGCGCCTTGAGCTGGTCTGAGACGGCCTGCCGCGACTCGGCATCGACTTCGCCGGTCGTCTTGGCCCCCGTGAGGTCTATCGCCTTCCACACGAAGGTGCTCATCGCGGCGCTAGCTCCCCATCGGCCCGCCGACCATCAGCCGGCGCAGCTCATCGGGGGTGGACGACCGAGACTCGGCCAGCTGCTGCGAGATCTTGCCCATCCGCACGAGCGAGGCGAGCGCCGCATCCATCGTCTGCATGCCGACGCTCGCGCCGGTCTGCATCGCAGAGATGATCTGGTGCGTCTTACCCTCGCGGATGAGGTTGCGCACGGCGGGCGTCGGAACGAGCGTCTCGATCGCCGCGACGCGCGACGTGCCGTCGAGGGTCGGCAGCAGCTGCTGGGTGATCACGCCCTGAAGGGCGACGGAGAGCTGGACGCGCACCTGGTCCTGCTGGTGCGACGGGAAGACGTCGATCACACGGTCGATCGTCTGCGGGGCGTTCTGCGTGTGCAGCGTCGCAAAGACGAGATGGCCGGTCTCCGCCGCCGTCAGCGCAGTCGAGAACGTCTCCAGGTCGCGCATCTCGCCGACGAGGATGACGTCCGGGTCCTGACGCAGGGCGGCGCGCAGCGCGGCGCTGAAGCTCGATGCGTCGGAGCCGAGCTCGCGCTGGTTGACCATGCAGCGCTTGTGCGAATGGAGGAACTCGATCGGGTCCTCGATCGTGAGGATGTGCTCCTCACGCGTGGCGTTGATCTCGTCGATCATCGCGGCGAGCGACGTCGACTTGCCGGAGCCGGTCGGGCCGGTCACGAGCACGATGCCGCGCGGACGCGTGCAGAACTCGTGCGCGATCGGGGGCAGCCCGAGCTGATGGATCGACTTGATCTCCGCCGGGATCACGCGGAAGGCTGCGCCGATCGCACCGCGCTGGAAGTACGCGTTGACGCGGAACCTCGCGGCGCCCGGGATCGTGTAGGCGAAGTCGATCTGCCAGTCCGTCTCCAGGCGCTGGCGCTGATCGTTGTTGAGGATCGAGTAGACGAGCTCGCGCGTGTCCGCTGATGTGAGCACGGGCTGGCCGTCGAGCGGCGAGAGTCGCCCCTGGGCGCGCACGAGCGGTGGCACGCCGGCGGTGATGTGGAGGTCCGAACCCTCACGCCGCAGGACCTCGAGCAGGATGTCCGCAAAGTCGATCGCCATCGTGTCCCCTATCGGTGCTCCGCGCGGATCCCTTGACCGCTACTCGGACGCGCCCGCGCCCGTGACGCGGGCGACCTCGGCGATCGAGGTGCGGCCGAGCCGGACCTTTTCGAGGCCATCCTCGCGCAGGCGGCGCATGCCGTTGCGCACAGCGACCTCGGCGATGCGATCGCCGGAGGCGCGCTCGATCGCGAGCTCGCGGATCTCCTCGGTGACCGGCATCACCTCGTAGAGGCCGATGCGGCCGCGGTAGCCGGAGCCACCGCAGCGCGTACAGCCGACGGGGTCGTATGCCTCCATGTCGGTGTGCGCGCTGAAGCCGTGTTCGCGCAGCGCGGCGGCCGGGATGATCGTCGGCGTCTTGCAGTGGGTGCAGAGCGTGCGCGCAAGGCGCTGCGCCACGACGCAGCTCACGGCGCTCGAGACGAGGAACGGCTCGATCCCCATCTCGATGAGCCGCGTGATCGCGGTCGGCGCGTCGTTCGTGTGCAGCGTCGACAGCACCATGTGGCCTGTCAGCGCCGACTCGATGGCGATCTGTGCCGTCTCGCGGTCACGGATCTCGCCGACCATGATGATGTCGGGGTCCGCGCGCATCATCGCCCGCAGACCGTTGGCGAAGGTCAGCCCGGCACGGGGGTTGATCTGGATCTGCGTGATGCCGTCGATCTGGTACTCCACCGGATCCTCGATGGTGATGATGTTCTTCTCGCTCGAGTTGAGCATCGTCACGCCGGTGTAGAGCGTCGTCGACTTGCCCGAACCCGTCGGGCCGGTGGCGAGCACGGCGCCGTACGGCCGCGAGATCGCCGCCGCGAACGTCTCGCGGTCGCGCTCAAGAAAGCCGAGCTTCTCGAGGTCGAGCTCCACCACGCCGGACTGATCGAGGATGCGGATGACAACCGTCTCGCCGTGCACGCTCGGAAGCGTCACGACGCGCAGGTCGATGTGCTTCCCATCGATCGTCAGGCCGACGCGGCCGTCCTGCGGAATGCGGCGCTCGGAGATGTCGAGCTCCGACATGATCTTCACGCGACTCACCGCGCCGGCGACCATGCGGCGCGGGATCGTCGTCGCCTCCTGAAGCACGCCGTCGATGCGCAGACGCACGCGCAGCTCGCGCCCGTCAGGCTCGAGGTGAATGTCGGAGGCGCCCTGATCGACGCCCTGAGCGATGATGCCGTTGATGAGCTTGATGACCGGCGCGTCGTCGCCGCTCTCGCGCAGCTCGACGACCTCGGCCTCCTCGATCTCCTCATCCTCGAACGCCGCGGACTGCACGACGTCGTCGAGGCGCGTGAGCCGGCTGACCAGGGCCTGGATGTCCTCGCGTGAGGCGACCGCCGGGCGGATCTCGTGCCCGGTGAGCATCGCGATCTCGTCGATCGCGAGCACATTCTGCGGATCCGCCATGGCGAGAATGACCGCGTTCTCCCCTACCTGGGCCACCGGCACGGCCTCGTAGCGCTTGGCCTGTGCGGAGGTGATGAGGTTCGCTGCCGACATGTCGACCCGGAACACGCCCAGGTCGACGTGGTCGAGTCCGTGGCGCTCGGCGACGGCGCGCGAGAGCGCCTCCTGCGTTACGACCCCGCCGGCGAGGAGCGCTGCCTCGAGGGTCGTCCCCTGCTGACGAGCCTCGTCGCTCGCGCGCTCGACCCGTTCGCGGTCGGCGAGCCCGAGATCGACCACGACGTCCTTGAGGAAGCGCGTGCCCGTGCGGCTGCGCGGGCGCGTCACGCCGTCCCACGGCGCTGCGGAGGCGTCGACCGCCGCGGGCGACGTCGCGTCGATGGGGCGGAGCTGTGCGGGTTCGTCGGTCATGTCGTGGCTGCCGGTCTAGGTGCTGCGAACGGCGTCGCGCATCACCTCGATCGGGGCCGGAAGGCCGGTCCAGGCCTCCAGGCTGAGTGCTCCCTGACGGACCAGGATCTCTGCCCCATCGACGAGCGCACACCCTGCGCGCGCTGCTGCTGCGAGGACGGGGGTCGGCGTGGAGCGGTAGACCAGATCGGCCACGGTGGCGTATCTGGACAGATATTCGGCATCGAGCGCTAGATCCTTGAGCGAATCGGCCTCTTCGGCGAGTCCGACGCTCGTGCAATTCACCAGCAGATCGGCGGGCGGTGCCGCGCGCACCGCGACCGCGCCGAGCTCGCCGGCGAGCTGCTGGGCGCGCTCATGCGTGCGGTTCCAGACCGCGACCTCGACCCCGGCGGTCATGAGCGCCCAGACGACAGCACGCGCGCTGCCCCCTGCGCCGAGGATCAGCGCGCTCGACCCGGCTGCGGGAGCGGCCGGAAGCGCGGCGAGAAAGCCGGGAGCATCGGTGTTGTCGGCATGGATCGTGCCGTCGTCATTGAACGTCAGCGTGTTCGCGGCGCCGATGGCGCGTGCGCGGTCGGTCGCTGTCTCCGCGACGGCAAGCGCCGCCTCCTTGTGCGGCATCGTCACGTTCGCGCCGCGAAAGCCCGCGCCGTGGAGACCGCGGACCGTCTCCGCGAAGAGCTCAGGAGGGACGGGAAGCCGCTGGTAGCGCCAGTGCTCGAGCCCGAGGTGCGCGAGCGCAGCGTTGTGCATCTGCGGCGAGCGACTGTGCGCGACCGGCCACCCGAGGACCCCGAGCCGCGGGCCGCTCAGCGCTTCGGGCACGTCGATGGGTCCTTCCCCCCGAGCGCAGCGCGCTTGCGGTTGTAGGCCTCGACGTCGCGCTGGAACTCGGCATCGGTCTTCGAGAAGGCGTGCGCGCCTTCGCCGCACGGCTTCACGACGTAATAGAGGAAGCCGGTGCGCTCCGGATTGGCCGCCGCCGTGATCGAGGCGAGCCCCGGGTTGCCGATCGGGGTCGGCGGCAGGCCGAGCCTGCGCCGCGTGTTGTACGGGTTGTCGCTCTCGATCTCCGACACGCGCAGCGGCCGCGCCCAGTTGTCGTAGGCGTAGCGCGTCGTCGCGTCGATGCCGAGTGCGATGCCGTCACGCAGACGGTTGTAGATGACACTCGCGACCCGGCGGCGCTCGGCCGGCACCGCGGTCTCGCGCTCGATCATCGAGGCGATGATCAGCACGTCGTACGCCGTCAGGTTCTTCTTGCGGGCGTAGGTGAGGTCGACCGTCGCGAATGCGCGCCGGAACGCCTTGAGCTGGTCCTCGACGAGACGCTGCGCCGTCGCGGGAAGCGGCAGGTCGTACGTGGCCGGGAACAGGAAGCCCTCGAGGCTCGGCGTGCGCTTGGGGGCACCGTAGCGGCGGGGGTTGAGGACGTCCGACCGTCGCGAGGCGGCGACGTAGTCGCCGCTCACCCCGGCCGCCTTGACCTTGGGTGCGAGCTCCCGGCGCCCCGGGCCCTCGGGCAGCGTGATCTTCAGCGTCCGCAGGGTCACCGTCTGCGGGGGCGCCGTGAGCGCGGCGAGCGCCGCGCCGTTGCTCATGCCCTTGCGCAGCGTGAAACGGCCGGCGCGCAGCTTGTCGCGATCGCCGGAGATCGTCGCGCGCAGCGAGAAGAAGAACCCAGACGAGACGACGCCCTTGGCGGCGAGGAGATCGCCGACCTGGCGCGCGCCGGAGCCCTCCGGGATCCGCACGACCACCGCGCCCGAGCCCTCGCCCTTGAAGGGCGTGAAGATCGAGAACCAAAGGAAGATCAGAACGGCGAGCAGAGCGAGCAGCGCCGCGATGAGCGCCGGCCTGCGGCGGCGTGCGACAGCCCCTCCGGCGGGCGGAGCCTGCGCGGTGCGTCCTGGATGCGCGGCCCCTGGGCGCACCGTCCCGATCGGCACGTCGGCCGCGGGCCTGAACTGTGCGGTCGGCGGCGGCTCCGGCTCCGACGTCGACTCGGGCTCGGGCTCCGCTGCCGCGGCCGCAGTCTCCTGCTCCGCGAGCCTGCGGCGCTCACGCTCGAGCCGGGCCGCCTCGCGCTCGCGCTCGTCGCGATCGGTCATGCCCGCAGCCCGTGCTCGTGGCCATGGCGGGCCAGCCAGTCTTCGAGCAGCACGGCGGCCGCCCGGGAATCCTCGGAACTCCCCGCATCGCCGCCGTTCTGCTGCGCGATCGCGGTCGTGAAGCGCTCATCGAAGAGATCGATGGGGACGTCGGCGCCGAGCGCCGAACGCAGCCGGTCGGCGAAGCGGCGTGTCTCGCGAGTCTGCTCGGAGTCCGCCCCGGAGAGCGAGAGTGGCAGCCCGAGGACCACCCGCTCGACCTCGCGCTCCTCGACGAGCTGGGCGAGCGTGCGCAGGCCCGCCTTGGTCGCCGGACGCAGCACCGGGTCGATCGGCGTCGCGAGGGTCCCCGTGGGGTCACTCATCGCGCACCCGCACCGGGCCGAGCCGTAGTCGAGAGCGAGCACGCGCATCGCCTTAAGACAGCGCGGCCTCGATCGTCGCGCCGGCGGCCTCGAGGGCCTGCGGGAGCTTTGCGGGATCGCGCCCGCCCGCCTGCGCCATGGTGTCCTTCCCGCCACCGCCGCCGCCCGCCACCTCGGCCGCGGCACGGACCACCTCGCCGGCACGCACGCCGCGCGCGACGAGCGCCGGCGTGACGCCGGCGACGAGCTGGACACGGCCGTCGGCCGCCCCACCGAGCACGACTGCGGCCTCGTCGCCGAGTCGCCCGAGGAGCTGATCGGCGAGCGTCATGAGGTCCTTCGCGTCGGCGACCTCGACGGCCACCGTCAGGACCTTCGCCCCGGCCACCTCGCGCGCCTGTGCCGCGAGCGCGTCGACGTCGGCGCCGCCGGCGGCGCCACCCTTGTCCTTGGCAGCAGCCGCGCGCTCGCGCAGCGCCGCGATGGCCGCCGGAACCTGATCCGGCGACGTGCGCAGATCATCTGCAGCCTGGCGCAACAGGGCATCGTGCTCGCGCAGCAGCCCGACGGCGACAGGACCGGTCACGGCCTCGATGCGCCGGACGTTCGCCGCGCTCGAGCCTTCGCTCGTGATGCGCAGCAGACCGATCTCCGACGTCGTACGGACGTGCGTGCCGCCGCAGAGCTCGCGCGAGCGTGAGCCGTCACCGATCTCGACCATCCGCACGACGTCCCCGTACTTCTCCCCGAAGAGCGCCATGGCTCCCAGGGACTTCGCCTCGGTGAGCGTCGTCGTCAGCGGCCGCACCGGGAGGCTCTCGAGGATCATCCGGTTGACCTCGTCCTCGACGTGGCGGCGGTCCTCCTCGCTCAGGCGCTCGGTGTGCGTGAAGTCGAACCGGAGCTTGTCGGGACCGACATAGGACCCGGCCTGGCGCACATGGTCGCCGAGGCGCTCACGCAGCGCCGCATGGAGCAGGTGCGTCGCCGTGTGGTTGCAGGCGGTCGCATGGCGCGCGGCCCGGTCGACGGTCGCGACAACGCGCGTTCCCGGCTCGAGCGTGCCACCGTCGATGACGAGCGCCTGGTCGTCGCCGGCCCGCACGACATCGACGACGGCGGCGAGCGGTGCGCCGTCCTCCCCCGTGAGCACGCCGACGTCGGCGACCTGGCCGCCGCCCTGCGCGTAGAAGGGCGATTCGGCGAGCTTCAGCAGGACGCGCCCGTCGTCTTGTGCCACACCCTGCACGACGGTGTGCACCTCGAGCTCCTCATACCCGACGAACTGCGCAGGCTCGGCGCCGAGCTCACGGATCGCCTCCTCCGAGCGGCCGACCTTGCGCGTACCGGGCCCGGCCGCCGAGCGGGCGCGCTGGGCATCCATGAGCTGCGTGAACTCCGCCTCGCCGCTGAACGGCACACCGCGCTCCTGCGCGATCTCGCGCGTGAGCTCGATCGGAAAGCCGAAGGTGTCGTGGAGGCGGAAGGCGTCCTGCGCGCCGACGGCACCCTTGGCGAGCAGGTCGTCGAGCAGGCGCGTGCCCTGCTCGAGCGTGCGCTTGAAGCCCTCCTCCTCGGCCGCGGCCCACTTGACGATCGTGTCGCGCTGCTCGACGAGATCGGGATAGGCGCCGCCCATGATCTCGATGACCTGCTCGGCGTACCGGGGCAGGAAGAGGCCCTCGATCCCGATCCGCGTGCCCTGCTGGACGGCACGGCGCATGACGCGGCGCAGGATGTAGCCGCGGTCCTCGTTCGAGGGCACGACGCCGTCCCCGATGAGGAACGTCATCGCGCGCGAATGGTCCGCGAGGATGCGCAGCGCGCGCTCGTCGTCGCTCGACGAGCCGAGCTCGCGCCCGAGCGCCATCAGCGGTGCGAACTGGTCGGTCTCGAAGATCGTCGCCGCACCCTGCTGGATCAGCGCCATGCGGTTGAGACCGAGTCCCGTGTCGATCGACGGCGCCGGCAGCGGGGTGAGGACCGGACCGTCGGGCGTGAGGTCCTGGTCGAACTGCATGAACACGAGGTTCCAGTACTCCAGGAAGCGCTCGTTCTCGCCGCCCGGAAGGTCGTCCGGAGAGCCGAACTCAAGGCCCCGGTCGAGATAGAGCTCGCTGCACGGACCGCACGGCCCGGTCGGGCCTGCCTGCCAGAAGTTCTCCGATCGCGGGCAGAGGACGATCCGCTCGCGCGGCACGCCCAGCGCCTCCCAGATCGCGATCGCCTCCTCGTCGGGGCCGAGGCCGAGCTCGTCGTCCCCTTCGAACACGGTGACCCAGATGTCCTCGGAGCGGAAGCCGAACCCGTTCAGCGAGAGGTCCCACGCCTGCTGGATCGCGCCCTCCTTGAAATACCCGCCGATCGAGAAGTTCCCGAGCATCTCGAAGAAAGTCAGGTGGCGCGACGTGTTGCCGACGTTCTCGATGTCGGTCGTGCGGAAGCACTTCTGGCAGCTCGTGAGCAGCTGCGCCGGGGGCTCCTCGATCCCCAGGAAGAAGCCCTTGAGCGGATGCATGCCCGCCGTCGTCAGCAGGACGGACGCGTCGAAGGCCGCGGGAACGAGCGATGCCGAGGGGCGGCGCAGGTGGCCGCGCCCCTCGAAATAGCCCAGGAAGCACTCGCGAATCTCGTCCGACGTCATCGTCATCGGGCGATTGTCGCGCATCCCAGCACGCGGTCGCCCTCAAGCAGGACGGCGGTCTGCCCCGGAGCGATCCCCCAGACCGGCTCGTGGAGCTCCAGAAGCTCACCGTCGAGCGTGCAGGGCACCGGCGTCGCGTGGTAGCGCAGGCGCGCCTGAGCGACCTCGGAGGCGGGCCGGTGGAGGCGCACGTCGCGCAGGTGCACCCGCGCTGTGCGCAGGCTCGCGCGCGGCCCGACGGTCACCGTGTTCTGCTCGACATCGGTGGCGGTGACGTAGAGCGGCGTGTGCGTTCCGCCGCCTCCGCCGAGCCCGCGGCGCTGCCCGACCGTGTAGGCGTGCGCGCCGTCATGGCGCCCGACGACGCGGCCGTCGGCGTCGACGAGCGCGCCCGGGCGGCGCGCGGGCCCGCCGTGCCGCGCGAGGAACGCCTCGCGGGTCGTGCCGGCGAGGAAGCACAGGTCCTGTGAGTCGGGCTGGCGCGCGACGGGCAGGCCCGCTCGGGCGGCGAGTTCGCGGACCTCGGGCTTGGTGAGCTCACCGAGCGGAAAGCGCAGGCGCGCGATGCTCGCCTGGTCGAGCGCGGCGAGCATGTAGCTCTGGTCCTTGTCCGCGTCGACCGCGCTGCGCAGAAGCCCGTCCTCCCCCACGCGCGCGTAGTGCCCGGTGACGAGTGCCGCTGCGGCGATCCTGTCGGCCAGCGCGACCATCGCGTCGAGCCGCACCTCGCCGTTGCAGCGCACGCACGGGTTGGGCGTGAGCCCGGCGGCGTGAGCCGCGACCCAGGGCTCGACGACGCCGACGCGGAAGGCCTCGCGCAGGTCGAGCGTCAGATGGGGAATCCCCATGCTGTGGGCCACCGAGCGGGCACGGCGCACCGCGACCGCCGAGCAGCACGAGCCCTCAGCGTCGTTCGCCTCGTCGCGCCAGAGCTCGAGCGTCACGGCGACGATCTCCGCGCCCGTCTCGGCGCTGCGCAGGGCGGCCACGGCGCTGTCCACGCCGCCGCTCATCGCGACCAAGAGGCGCTCGCCGGAAGCTGGCGGCGCCAGGGCGCCGTCGGCGGCGACCGCCGCGCCGAGCGCGCTCGCGAGGGCGTCGGCGGCGAGCTCGGCCGCGTGGATCTTCCCGGCGCTGAGCCCGCCGAGCGCGTCGCTGATCGCTCCCGTGCCGACGCGCGCCGCGTCCAGCACCGGACGGCCGCGCACGAGCTCCACAGCGGCGCTCGCCGCTGCGTGCGTCGCGCCGCAGCCCTCGGCGGCGAACCCGGCATCGGCGACGAGATCGCCTTCGACGCGGAGGTCGACGCGCACGACGTCGCCGCAGCGGGCACCGCCGGCGACGCCGGCGTGGGCGCCGCGCGGCTCGTGGCCGCGGCCCTGCGGAAAGCGCAGGTGCTCCTCGAAGCGCTCGTCGGCCATCACGGCCGAGTCTAGGCCGACGCGCCGTCGCTCAGCCGGTGACGGCGGCGCGGCGCACGTCGCCGATCGCCTGGCCGATCTCGGCCGACGTCGTGTAGCCGACGATCGACTGGGCGCGACGGGACGGCGCGATCACGAGCACCGTCGGCGCCTGGGCCACCGCCGCGCTCGTCGTGAAGTCCGGGTACTGCCCAACCTGACCGATCGGCACGACACGCAGAACGACACGATCGCGCCCCTGCACGCCGGCGCTCGCGGCGCGGATGACCGCGTCGCTGACGGTCGAGGCATCGCGGAACAGCAGGACGACGACGTTGCCGGCGTCGAGGGCACGGACCAGCTCGTCCTGTTCCGGGTTCCCGGTGACGCCGGAGGTGCCCGTCGCCGGCTTCTGCGCCTCCCCGGAGCCCGTGGTGGTCTGCGGAGCCTCGGCGGGCTGCTCGGCGGTCGTGACAGCGCCGTTGGCGGTCGTCACGGCATCCTGCGCCTTCTTCACCGCGGCGGGAAGCCCCTGCGTGGTGGTGGTGGTGGCCAGCGGCGCGTCGGCACCGGAGTCGGACTTCGGGCGCAGCGCGACGAACCACAGGACCGCAAGCACGAGCACCGCCACGAGGGCGATGCGCAGGGGTGGAGAGATCTGCTGCACGCTGTTCCATCGGCCACGGACGCGCGCCGCTTGAATGCGCGGCGGCGTCGTGCAGCCGTCGTCAGGATCCCGCTGCCGGCGGCTCCACCGCGGAGCGCAGACCGAGCTCACGCAGCTGGGCAGGGTCAACTGGGGACGGCGCGCCGGTCAGGGGGTCCGCGCCGCTCGCGGTCTTCGGGAACGCGATCACGTCGCGGATCGAGTCGCGGCCGCTGATGAGCGCAGCAACGCGATCGATCCCCATCGCGATGCCGCCGTGCGGCGGGGCGCCGAAGCGCAGCGCGTCGAGCAGGAAGCCGAAGCGCTCCTGTGCTTCCTCCCCATCGAGCCCGAGGTGCTCGAAGACCGCCTGCTGGACCTCGGGGGTGTGGATACGGATCGACCCGCCCCCGATCTCCACGCCGTCGAGCACGAGGTCGTACGCGCGCGAGAGGACGTTCGCCGGGTCGTCGAGGTCGCCGCGCGGCGCGGTGAAGGGGTGATGGAGCGCGGCCCAGCGCGGACGCGCCGGAGTCGACTCGTCACGCTCGAACATCGGGAAGTCGGTGATCCACAGCGCATCGTGACGCCCCTCGGGGATCAGCCCGAAGCGCTCGCCCAGGTGCAGGCGCAGCGCGCCGAGCGACGCGGCGGCGACCTTCGCCTGATCGGCGACGAAGAGCAGGAGGTCGCCGTCCTTGGCCTCGAGCTCGGCGTTGACCGCCGCGATCTGCTCGGCGGTGAAGAACTTCGCCAGGTTCCCGGCCCAGCCGCCGTTCTCGACGTAGATCGGCGCGGCGGCCTTGGCGCCGTGGATCTGGACGACCTCGTTGAGACCGTCGAGCTCCGAGCGCGAGAGCTCGCGCGGACCGGCGTTCAGCGCGCGGACCACGCCGCCGCCGTCGAGGACGCCCTGGAAGACCTTGAAGTCGCAGCCGTCGACGAGCGCGCCGACGTCGTGGATCTCCAGGCCGAAGCGTGTGTCCGGGCGGTCGTTGCCGAACCGTGCGACCGCCTCGTCATACGAGAGGCGCGGCCACGGCGTGGGCGGCACACCGAAGTCGGTCGCCGCGAAGACGGCGCCCATCACGGCCTCCATGAGCTCGATGACGTCGTCCTCTTCGACGAAGGCCATCTCGACGTCGAGCTGCGTGAACTCGGGCTGACGGTCCGCGCGCAGATCCTCGTCGCGGAAGCACCGCGCCACCTGGTAGTAGCGCTCGTAGCCGGCCATCATGAAGAGCTGTTTGAAGAGCTGTGGCGACTGCGGGAGCGCGTAGAGGCTCCCGGGGTTCATCCGACTGGGGACGAGGAAGTCGCGCGCCCCCTCAGGCGTCGAGCGCGTGAGGATCGGCGTCTCGAGCTCGAGGAAGTCGCGGCGGTCGAGCACCTCGCGCATGGTGCGCACGATGAGCGTGCGCGTGAGCATCGCGTCGAGCATGCCCTGACGGCGCAGGTCGAGCCAGCGGTAGCGCAGGCGCAGCGTCTCGTCGACCGGCGTGTCCTCATCGATGGCAAACGGCGGCGTGTCGCTCTCGGCGAGCGCCTCGGCGTCAAGGACGGCGATCTCGATCTCGCCGGTCGCGAGGTTCGGGTTGATGTTCGCGGGCTCGCGCAGCTCGACCGTGCCGCGGACCGTCACGACATGCTCGGGGCGCAGCGCCTCGGCGAGCGCGAAGGCGCCGCCCGCGGATTCCGGATGGAAGACGAGCTGGACGATGCCGGAGCGGTCGCGCAGGTCGATGAAGACCAGGCCGCCATGGTCGCGGCGCCGGTGGACCCAGCCCGCGACGCGGATCTCCTGGCCCGCACGCTCGGAGCGCACGGTGCCGCCCCAGGTGTCGCGAAAGCGATTGCCCTTCGGCGCCTCACGCATCGGCGTGCCTCCCGCGCAGCACGTGCGCGACGACGGCGGCCGAGGTGTCGAGCGATTCCTGCGCTCCGGTCTGCATGTCCTTCAACTCGATCCCCTCCGGACCCAGGATTGCGACATAGGCCGCACCGCACCGATCTGCCTGCTTGAACTGCCCCTTCAGTGAGCGGCCCGCGAGCTCGAGCTGCGTCGGAACCCCGGCGCTGCGCGCCTCCGCGGCGAGCGCAAAGGCCTGCACGCGCTCAGCCGGCGTCCCCTGCGCCATCGCGACGTAGAGATCGCAGATGGGCTCGGGCACTGGAAGATGTTCGGCCGCGAGGAGCATGCGCTCCACCCCAGCCGCCCAGCCCATCCCGCAGACCGGGCTCCCGCCGAGCTGCTCGGCGAGGCCGTCGTAGCGGCCGCCGCCCCCCACGCCGCTCTGGGCGCCGAGCGCGTCGCTCGTGAACTCGAAGACGGTGCGCGTGTAGTAGTCGAGCCCGCGCACGAGCGTGCCGTCGACCTCATACGGGATGTGTGCGGCTTCGAGCATCCCGAGGACGGACGCGAAATGGTCGCGATCGGCGTCGTCGAGGTGGTCCATGAGGACCGGCGCCTTGGCCATGACGGTGCGCGTGCCTGGGTGATCGCTGTCGAACGCGCGCAGCGGGTTGAGATCGATGCGCTCGCGCACCTCAGCCGCGAGCTCGTCCTCGTGGCGGCGCAGGTGGTCCTGCAGGAGCTCGCGGTAGTGCGCGCGGGATGCGGGCGTCCCGAGGCTCGCGATGCGCAGGCGCATGCCGGCGACCCCGAGCTCGGCGAGAATCGTGTGCAGGAGCAGGATCGACTCGGCGTCGACCGCCGCATCGTCGCTCCCGAGCGCCTCGGCGCCGATCTGCCAGAACTGGCGGTAGCGCCCGGCCTGCGCGCGCTCGTAGCGGAAGCAGCTCGACAGGTACCAGAGCTTCACCGGCTGCGCGAGCTTGTGCATGCCGTGCTCGAGATAGGCGCGCACGATCGGCGCCGTCACCTCCGGACGCAGCGTCAGCGACCGTCCGCCGGCGTCCTCGAAGGTGTACATCTCCTTCTGCACGATGTCGGTCGACGCGCCCACCGCGCGGCGGAAGACGTCGGTGTCCTCGAACGCCGGAGTCTCGATGCGGCGGTAGCCCGCCGACTCGAGCACGCGGCGCGCGACCTCCTCGACCTGGGCGCGCAGCGCGGACTGCTCCGGGAGCACGTCGAACGTGCCGCGCGGTGCCTGGAGACGCTCGCTCACGAGGCCGCCGGCAGGTCCTGGAGAAACGGGTTGCTCGCGCGCTCGGCGCCGAGCGTCGTGGTGCCCATGTGGCCCGGCAGGACGACGGTCTCGGGCTCGAACCGCTCGAGCAGCCCGGCGATGGAGGCGAGCAACGTCGCGTGATCGCCGCCCGGCAGGTCCGTGCGCCCGATCGAGTTCTGGAAGAGGACGTCGCCCGCGGCGAGCACCGTCGGGATCTCCGGGTGCGCCGGGTCGGGCGCGAAGGCGTAGGTGACGTGGCCGGGGCTGTGCCCGGGCGTGAAGAGCACGTCGATGTGGAAGCCCGCGAGGTGCAGGTGCTCGCCGCCTGCGACCGTCTCCTCGGCGTCCCAGCTGTCGAACGGGCCGATGCCCTCCCAGCGCACGTGCTCCATGATGTTCGCGAGGCGATCGACCTCGAGTTCCGGGCAGTAAACCGGCACTCCGGTGGCGGTCGCGACGGGAGCGACGGCGCCGACGTGGTCGAAGTGCGTGTGCGTGAGCAGGATCGCGTCGAGCGTCACGCCGAGCTCGCTGAGCGTGCCGAGCAGACGCTCCGCCTCATCGCCCGGATCGACGAGCACACCGCTCGTCGCCTCCGCGTCGCGGCGCAGCAGGTAGGTGTTCTCCTGCACCGGACCGACGGTGAACCCGCGGATGTCCATGCTGTCAGGCTCCGCCCTTGGGGTCGCTGCCCGCGGCCTTCTTGGCGAGCCGGCGCTTGTGCAGCCACATGTCGAGCGAGTAGCTCATCGGGACGTAGATGACGAACAGCAGGACGGCGATCGCCACGGTCGACGTGGCGCTCTGCTTGAAGAAGAGGACCATGACGGCGACGAAGAGCACGATCGCGACCATCGAGCGGTTGATCGAGCTGCGCCAGGTCGGCGGCTGGTCGAAGCGGTCCTGGCGCAGGCCCTTGGCCGAGCCCCTCTTGCCCTTGCGCTCGTCCTCCGAGAGCTTGCGGCCGGTCCGTCCACGCGTCTCGACGACGCCCGCGGCGTTCCCTCGGTGCTTGGTCTGCCGCTTGGTCTTCGTGCGCGCCATGAGGTCAGAAGCCTAGAGCGTCCTCGATGAGCGCTCGGCCGCGGCACTCGAGGTGCTCCGGCCAGCCCTCGAACGCCGCGCGCGGGGCGAGTCCGACGAGCTCGGCTGCACTGACCACAGCGTGCCGCTCCACAGCGGCGACGACCTGCGCGAGCGGTACTCGCAGGTGGTCCTCGACATTCATCGAGACCTGTGCGACACCGCCGCCATGCGCGAGCGCGAGGCCGATGGCGCGCACGCCGGGCAGGCCCTCCTCCCCACCTTCCCGAATGAGGAGGGCGATCCGGTGGGCGTCGGCGGCGGTCGCGGGCGGGGCGAGCTCGAGGTTGAAGGCGACGAGCGGCGGGCGCGCGGCGACGAGGACGGCCCCCGCGGTGCGATGCGCCCGTGGAGAACCAAAGTCCGGCCGCAGCTCGCCCGAGGCGAGCCGGTGGGCAAGCTGCGCGGGTCCGCCCCGGCGTAGCTCGGCGCGCGTGCGCCCGCCGGCGAGCGCCCCATAGAGCAGGACCGGCACGCCCAGCTCGGCACCGATGCGGTCGGCCACTACGAGCGCCTCGGCGCAGGCGGCCCCGCGGCGTGCGGCGTCGAGGTAGACGACGGGGACGACGTCGATGGCCCCGACATGCGGGTGCAGTCCCGCGTGCTGCGCGAGATCGATCCGCTCGATGGCAGCGCGCGCACCGCTGACGAGCGCCGCGCTCAGGACCCCTGGAGCGGCGGCCATCGTGAAGACCGCGCGATCGTGATCCGGGTCCGTATGCGGTGCCGCGGTGAGCAGCTCCGCACCGCCTGCCGCGAACGCCGCGCCGATCGCCGCGAGTACCTCAAGGTCGGTCCCCTCGGACACATTTGGGATGCCGAGCAGCACCGTGGTGGAGTCGATGGCGGGCATGGTCGCTGGATCGTCGCCCCGAACCGGGCCGGTCCTCGCTACCATCCGGCGCCCCGCCGGAGTAGCTCAGTCGGTTAGAGCAGCGGAATCATAATCCGCGTGTCGGGGGTTCGAGTCCCTCCTCCGGCATCACCCCGTCGCAGCGCAACTTGCGCCGCGGCGGAGCGTTTCACGGGTGATGCAGCCTCTCCGGTTCCCCGATACCCGCCGCGCCCTCGCGCTCCTGGCAGGCGTCGTCGCCTTCGCGACCGCGTTCGCGGGCGTGGCCGCTGCGCAGACGCCCGCCCCGAGCGCCACACAGACGAGGCCCGCCGCGGGCGGCAATCGCGTGCCCGCCGCGCTTCGCGTGAACGCCATGTGGATCTGGGAGCTCTCGCGCTCCGACGGCGGCGACATCGTCGCGATCGGTACGCGGGCGAAGGCCGCAGGCTTCGGCGCCGTCTACGTCAAGAGCGCCGACGCCGGCAAGGTCTGGTCGCAGTTCACGCCCGAAGCCGTGGCGGCCCTCAAGGCGCAGGGGCTGCGCGTCTGCGCCTGGCAGTTCGTCTACGGCCGCCGCCCTGTCGCCGAGGCGCGCGCAGGAGCGCTCGCCGCGTCGTACGGCGCCGACTGCCTGATCATCGACGCCGAGACGAGCTACGAGGGGCGCTACTGGGCGGCCGGGCGCTACATGAGCGTGTTGCGCTCGAAGGTCGGGCCGCGCTTCCCGCTCGCGCTCACGAGCTTCCCCTACGTCGACTACCACCCGAAGCTCCCGTTCTCCGTCTTCCTCGGCCCTCACGGGGCCCAGGTCAACATGCCACAGGTCTACTGGAAGGACATCGGGCACGAGCTTGCGGATTCGATGTCGTGGACGATGCGGGTCAACCGGGTCTACGACCGACCGATCCTCCCCATCGGGCAGACCTACCAGTCCCCCACGAGCCCGGAGATCGGAACCTTCCGCACGCTTGCCGCGGGGTACGGCGCCGCGAGCATCAGCTGGTGGGAGTGGGCGGCGACCCCTGCGCGCCTTTGGACGGCGCTGGCCCAGCCGCTCGTGCAGCCGGTGGACGACGCGATCCTCGACCCCGGCTATCCCCTGCTGGTCAAGGGGAACAAGGGCGACCTGGTGCGCCGCCTGCAGCGCCTCCTGCGCCGGACCGGTCGCCGCGTGTTCATCAACGGCCGGTTCGACACCCTCACACTGAACGCCGTGACCTCGCTGCAGCAGCGCCGCGGCCTGCCGGTCACGGGCAAGGTCGATGCCACCACCTGGCAGGTGCTCCTGCGTCGCCCGGTGACGCCGGCACCGAGTCCGCCGCCGCAGGACGCGCCGACCGGTGGGGTCGCGGCTGACGTGACGTCTCGGTGATCCGCGTCACCGCGATCGCGCTGCTGGGCCTGCTCCTCGCCGCGCCGAGCGCGGGCGCGGTCGCCAGCGCGGACGGCCTCTACCGCGGACGCACCGCTGAAGGGCTCCCGATCACCCTGCGTATCAGCGGACAGCGCGTGACGCTCGTGCGGCTCGACATCGGGCGTTACGTCTGTGTCCCGGAGGGCGACATCGGGCCACTCGCCGCCGAGCCGACGACGTCCGGGCGCGTCCTCACCCGCGGGATCTTCGGCTTCTCGACCGGGCCGGCATCGCAGCGGGTGCGGATCGACGGCCAGCTCGCGCGCGACCGCCGCACGATCCGTGGGAGCCTGCGCATGACCGGCGCGATCGGCACCGGCGACCCGTGCAGTTCGCGGCGTCTGCGGTTCAGCGCCGTGCGCGGCTGAGCGACGCTGCGCCTGCTGCTGCGGGAGCGTCGTCAGCACCGGATCGCGCGCCGAGCGTGAGGCGCACCTGCCGGCCGCCGAGCGTCCCGTTGGCGCGCAGCCGCGAGCTCACGCGCACCGTCCCGGTCAGCGCGCCGCGCACCCGCACGGTGCCCTGGACGTCCTCACCCGCGAGCACTCGCAGGCGCCCGCTGATCCGCACGCCGGGAACGTAGGCGTACCCGCGCAGGATGAGCGTGCCGAAGTACGGATCGTCGGCGACGTAGCGACCGCCGCGCAGCCCCCCGCCGCGGGTCGGAACACCCGCATAGGCCGCTTCAAGCGCCGTCTGCCGCGCCTCGTCGGCGGTGGCGAGCACGGCGCGCAGGACGCGCAGGCGCAGGTCGCTGCCCGGCACCGCGTCGATCGTGACGGGCGGGCGGGCGGCGACGCGGCGTTGGTTCGTGCGCCCCTGGCAGGGATCGCCGACCCGCAGCGCGTTCACAAAGCGCCGCAGCGCCTCCTGGATGCAGCCAGTGCCATCGCTGTCGAGCGTGTCGTGTCCCGTCCCGGCGACAGTGACGATTGAGGCGCGCGGCAGGAGCGCCGCGAGCTCGCGCGCGTTCTCCACCGGCGTGCGCATGTCGAGCCGCCCCCCGAGCAGCAGGGCGCGCACGTCCGGCAGCGCTCGCCGAGGCGCCGCGACCGTCGGGACCTGTGGGAAGAGCACGCAGTCATCGACGTACCCGCTCGCGCGCACCGCAGCCGCCGACCACGGGGCGTAGAGCGCCGGATCGACCGCGGCGAGCGCGCGGTCGACGAGCGCGGTGCGCCCTGCGAGCGGGCTCGAGAGTGCGTACGGGAGCGCGGTGTCCAGGCAGCCGGTCGTGATGTTGAGCGCGACGCTGAGCGACGGTGCGGCGATCGGCTCGCCCGCGGCGATCGGCACGAGGCGCAGCAGCGCCGCAGGGTCGCCGGCCGCGGCGGCGGCCAGGGCTCCCGGCAGGCGCGCCTGCATGTACGGATTGAGGTCCGCGGATGACAGGAGCGCGAAGAGCGCGTCCTCGGAGCGCAGCGTCACGCGCCGCGGCCGACCGGAGCCGTCGTAGCGCGTCCCCGACAGCGGCCCGCGTCGCAGGCGGGTGGCGACGGCGGCAAGGTCGGCGATGGGGCTCGCGGTCGCGCCGCGGCAGCGCCCGCCCGCGCACTGTTCACGCAGCACTCGTGGCATGCGCGAGAAGGTGTCGAGCAGGAGCGCGTCCGGCTCGCCCGGTCCGACAACCGAGTCGAGGATCAGGCGGTCGACGTGCTGCGGATAGCGGCGTGCGTACTCCTGAGCGACCCAGGTGCCGTAGCTGATGCCGGCGAGGGCGATCCGCCGTACGCCCAGCGCGACCCGCAGCGCCTCGATGTCCTCGACGCTGTCGAGCGTGCGGTAGAAGGCGCGCCGGGGGCCGATGCGCTGCTGGCACTGCGCGATGACCTCGGGCGCGACCGGCTGGAGCCCGTCGAGGTCCTGGAGCGCCGAGCAGCGCAGGACACCCGACTGTCCCGTCCCGCGCTGGTCGAGCACCACGAGCCGGTAGCGCCCGAGCGCAGCCTCGAGGGTCGACGCCCAAGAGTCCGCGTCAGCGACGGAGCTCTGGCCCGGACCGCCGGAGAGCGCGATGAGAGTCCCCCGCCCGGCGCGGGCCGGCTGAGCGGCGACCGCGATGTGCAGACGGCCGGGGACGACGCCGGCGTGGTCGAGCGGCACGCCGAGGACACCGCAGTTCCAGCCGGCCTGCGTCACGCATGGACGCAGCGTCATGGCCCCTGCGCTCGGCGCCACAAAGGCGAGCGCTGCGATTGCGCCGGTGAGGGCGGCGACAGCCACCGACGATCGTGAGAGCCGGGGGGCCATTGAGTCTCGACGGTAGCGGGCGCGGGGCGCCTACGCGCCGGTGCCGCCGCGGTCTGTGCGGGGCGTGCGCTCCTCGAACCCGACGCAGCGGACGACCGGCATCCGCGGGTACTTTGGAAAGCGCGAGTCGGAGAAGGACCGCTCGCAGAGGGAAAACTCCGATCCGCGTCCAGAGCGCACGAGCCGCTGCTGGGCGCAGCGGCCACACAGCCCGTACCTCAGGGGATCGTGCACACCGAAGACACTACTTTCTGACGCGTGGCGCTCTTCTGGCGACTCCTCGGATTCCTGCGCCCCTATCGGCGCTCCGTCGTGCTGTCCGGGGTCCTCGCCGTCGCGGCGATGACCATGACGGTCGCGATCCCGTGGCTCACCGGCCAGGCGATCAACCAGATCCACGAGGGCGACAAGAGCGGCCTGCGAATCCTCGCCGCAGCGGTGTTCGGCGCCGGGATCCTGCGACTCGGGCTCACCGTCGCACGGCGACTCGTCGCCGGGCGCGTGTCACTCGCCGTCGAGCGCGACCTGCGCGCCTCGATGTACGCGCACTTCCAGGCGCTCGAGCTCGCCTTCTTCGACCAGCAGCAGACCGGCCAGCTGATGTCGCGCGCCACGGTCGACCTGCAGTCCGTGCGGTTCTTCCTCGGCTATGGGCTCGTCTTCCTGATCCAGTCGGCGCTGACCATCATTCTCGCGTCGATCGCGATGTTCATCGTCGACCCGGCGCTCGCGGCGGTCTCGCTCCTGCCCGTGCCGTTCGTGATTCTCATCGCCAACCGCTACGGCCGCCGATCACGCCCGATGCTCCAGGAGGTCCAGCAGCGGATTGCCGAGCTCACCGCCGAGGTCGAGGAGAACGTCTCCGGCGTGCGCGTCGTGAAGGCGTTCGCGGCTGAGGAGCGTCAGCAGCGCCGCTTCGAGCGGCAGGTCCGCCGGGTCTTCGAGCAGTCGATGCGCGCCACGCGCGTCCAGGCCTTCTACAGCCCATTCATCGGGTTCCTCCCCCAGCTCGGGCTCGCCGCCGTGCTGTACGTCGGCGGGCGCCAGGTGATCAACGGGAACCTGACGATCGGTGGCTTCAGCGCGTTCTACACCTACCTGCTGATGCTCATCGGCCCGATGCGCACGCTCGGCATGTCGCTCGGACTCGCCCAGCGCGCCACCGCGTCCGGCGCCCGGCTCTACCAGATCCTCGACCGCGAGCCGCAGATCGCCGCGCCCGAACAGCCGGTCCCGCTCCCCGCCGGGGACGGCCGCGTCGAGCTCCGCGGCGCGTCGCTGCGCTACCCCGCGGCGCTGCGCGAGGCGCTCGCGGACGTGACGCTCACCGTGCCCGGCGGCACGACGGTCGCGATCGTCGGCGCGACCGGCTCGGGCAAGACGTCGCTCGTCCAGCTCATCCCGCGGCTCTACGACGTCTCAGGCGGCGCGGTGCTGATCGACGGCGTCGATGTGCGCGAGCTCGATCCCACCGAGCTGCGGCAGGCGATCGCCGTCGTCAACGACGACCCGTTCCTCTTCTCCGCGAGCGTCCGCGACAACATCGCCTACGCCCGCCCGAATGCCACCGATGACGACGTCCGCACCGCCGCCCGGCGCGCGCAGGCGACCGGGTTCATCGAGCGTCTACCGGACGGCTACGAGACGCGCGTCGGCGAGCGCGGCCTCACGCTCTCCGGCGGTCAGCGTCAGCGCCTGGCGATCGCCCGCGCGCTGCTCGCCGACCCGCGCATCCTCATCCTCGACGATGCGACCTCCTCGGTGGATGCGTCGACCGAGCATCAGATCAAGGCCGCACTGCGCGAGGCGATGGCGGGGCGCACCACCTTCATCATCGCCCACCGCCTTTCCACGATCTCGCTCGCCGACGAGATCGTCGTCCTCGACGACGGACGCCTCGCCGCACACGGCACGCACGACGAGCTCCTCGATCAGTCGCCGCTCTACCGCGACATCGTCGAGAAGGGCCTCCCGGACCAGGTGTTCCTCACGCGCAAGCCCATCGAGCCGGAGGTGGCGGGCCTGTGACCCCGCACGCCCACGGCGGCGGCTCGACCGACGACCGGCCGCCGATCGCCCCGGAGCACGTGCGCGGGCGTGAGCGCGTGCGCCTGCTGCTCGCCGACTCGCGGCGGCGGATGAAGGGCACCGGCGACCGCGGTCGCAAGGTCCGTGGGCTCGCCGGACTCCTGCGCCCCTACCGGTCGCGGACGATCCTCATGTTCGTCGCGCTCGTCCTCGGCGTCGCTGCATCGCTCGCGCCGGCGCCGCTCGCGGCGGCGGCGATCGACAAGGCGATCATTCCCGGCGACATCGCGAAGCTCAATCTGATCGTCGGTCTCTATGTCCTCAGCGTCCTCATCGTGTGGGGGACATCATTCGCCCAGACGTTCCTCACCGGCTGGGTCGGTCAGCGCGCGCTCCAAGACCTGCGCGTGCGGATCTTCCGCCACCTACAGGCCATGCCGGTCGGGTTCTACGAGCGGCGGCCGGCAGGCGTCCTGATCAGCCGCATGACGAACGACGTCGAGGCCCTGAACTCCCTCGTCACCGACACGATCGTCACGCTCTTCCAGGCGACCCTGACGCTCCTCGGCTCGATCGTGATCCTGCTCGTCCTCGACTGGCAGCTCGCGCTGATCGTGTTCCTCGTCTTCCCCGTGATGGCGCTCGGGTCGTTCATCTTCCGCCTCGTCAGCGCCGACGCCTACCGGCGCACACGCGAGACCATCGGCGCGATCACGGCCGACCTGCAGGAGACGCTCTCGGGGATCCGCGTCGTGCGCTCGTTCGCTCGCGAGCCGTTCCACCGTGAGCGCTTCGCGGGGCTCAACGAGCGCAACCGCCACGCCAACATGGCGACGGTCAACCTCAACGCCGCCTACTTCCCGGCAGTGGAGTTCGTGAGCTCGCTGGCGACCGTGATGGTGATCGTCTTCGGCGGCGTCCAGGCGATCAATGGGAACGTCGAAATCGGCGTCCTCGTCGGCTTCATCGCGGCGCTCAACGGATTCTTCGACCCGATCGGGCAGCTCTCGCAGGTCTATACGACCTACCAATCCGGCATGGCGGCGCTCGACAAGATCTTCGAGCTCCTCGACACCGAGTCGGATCTCGTCGACGCGCCGGACGCGCAGCCGCTGCCGCCGATCCGGGGCGAGATCCGCTTTGACAATGTCGCGTTCCGCTACCGCAAAGCCGGGGATCCATCCGGCGAGACGCGCCTCGCACTCCACGATGTGAGCCTCACGATCCCGCCGGGCCAGACCGTCGCGCTCGTGGGCGCCACGGGCGCGGGCAAGTCGACGATGGCGAAGCTCGTCGCACGCTTCTACGACCCGACGGCGGGCTGCGTCCTCGTCGACGGACACGATCTGCGCACCGTCACGATGGCCTCGCTGCGCTCACAGATGGGCATCGTCCCCCAGGAGGCCTTCCTCTTCGGCGGAACCGTTGCTGAGAACCTCGCCTTCGGGCGCCCGGGCGCCCACCACGACGAGCTCGAGGAGGCCGCCCGCGCGGTCGGCGCGTGGGAGTTCATCGAGGCGCTCCCCGAGGGGCTCGACACGCAGATCGGCGAGCGGGGCGCGCAGCTCTCCGCCGGTCAGCGGCAGCTCCTCGCCTTCGCGCGTGCGCTGGTGGCCGACCCCCGCATCCTGATCCTTGACGAGGCGACGTCGAACGTCGACCTGCACACCGAGGGTCGCATCGAGGAGGGGCTGCGTCGCCTGCTCGCGGGCCGCACGGCGATCGTGATCGCTCACCGCCTGTCCACGATCCGGCAGGCTGGGCGGATCGTCGTCCTCGCTGATGGCGGGATCGCCGAGGAGGGCACGCATGACGAGCTGCTCGCCCTCGATGGGCGCTACGCCTCGCTCTATCGCGACTGGGCGCAGCAGGCAGCAGCCTGAACAGACCCCGGAGCGACCGGATACGGTGGGCGCATGAGCAAGCGCGGCCACCACTGGGCTGCCGGGATCGATCGGGAGGAGCGGGTCGAGGCCCCCCTCGCCATCCTCCCCGCAGTCGCATTCCAGGTGCTGCTCGCAACGGTGAGTCTCGCGAATGACTGGCAGATCTGGGGCCTACCGGGCTGGGTGTGGCTCCTCGCGGTCGCGCCGGAGATCGCGCTGATGCTCGCGCTCTCGCTCCCCGTCTCGCGGCGTCACCTCGAGCGCACGCGGAGCCGCCGCGCGGTGTCGGTCACCCTCGTCGTCGTCATGGGTGTCGTCAACGCCTTCGCGCTGATCGTCCTGATCGGGTCGCTGCTGAGCTCGCACGAGCAGCATGGCGGTGAGCTGCTGCTCAAGGGACTGACGATCTGGGGCACGAACGTCCTGTCCTTCGCGCTCCTCTTCTGGGAGCTCGACGGTGGCGGCCCGGATGCCCGGCGTGGCGCGCCGCCCGGCGCCCTGCGCGACTTCCAGTTCCCGCAGATGGAAAATCCACAGCTCGCACGGCCGCAGTGGCAGCCGCACCTGCTCGACTACGTGTACCTCTCGTTCACGAATTCGATCGCGTTCAGCCCGACCGATGCGATGCCCCTGAGCCCCCGCGTGAAGATGCTCATGCTCGCCGAATCGGGGCTCTCGGTCGTCGCGGTACTGCTCGTCGCAGCGCGCGCGGTAAACATCCTCGTCTGAGAGACTGCGCTCTCACACGAGCGAAGAGAGCCAGGATGAAGGTCGAGCAGGTGGATTTTGACAGCTGCGGGGTGCGCTGCTCCGCCGACCTCTATATGCCAGAGGGGCTCGACGGCCCGCGTCCCGGCATCGTGATGGGGCACGGCTTCGGCGTCGTCAAGGAGGCGCTGCAGCCGCATGCCGCCTACGTCGCGCAGGCGGGCTACGTCGTCATGGCGATCGACTACCGGACGTTCGGCTCCAGCGACGGCGAGCCGCGCCGCCAGCTCCTCCCGCTCCACCAGGTCGAGGATTTTCGCAACGCGATCTCGTGGCTCGAGCGCCGCACCGACCTCGTCGATCCCGGGCGGATCGGCATCTGGGGTGTGAGCTTCGGGGGCGGGATCGTCCTGTACACCGCGGCGATCGAACGCCGCGTCAAGGTCGTCGTCGCGCAGAGCCCCGCGCTCGGGCGCCCGTGGACGCGCTCGCTGCGCAACCCCTTCGAATGGGAGGAAATGCAGGAGATGCTGGTCGAGGACCGGCGGCGGCGCTTTGCGACCGGCGAGGGAGCGCGCATCCCGCTCACGGCCCTCAACGGCACCGGGACGCCATCGGCGATGCCCGGTGATGAGCTGGCGCTCAGCTTCGTCGACGCCGCCGAGGCGGCGATGCCGACCTACAAGGCCGAGCTGAGCCTCGAGTCGGTCGAGAAGGTCGCCGAGTTCTTTCCCGACCGAATCACCGACCTGATCGCGCCGCGCCCGCTGCTGATCGTCACCAACGGTTCCTACGACCTCCATCACCCGCTGGAGCAGGTGCGCATCGCCTATGACCGCGCCGGCAATCCGAAGAGCCTCGTTGTCCTTCCCTACGACACCGTCGGCCTCTACTCCGAGCCGGGCCTCGGCGTGGCGATGCGTCACGCCGCCGCGTGGTTCGACCGCCATCTGCTCGCCGACCAGCTCGCTATGGCCGAGGCCGAGGCACCGCCGCTCGACCGCAAGGGAACCTGAGGGGTCAAACACGATGTTCCGGTCACTGAACACCGCCGCGGCCGTCCTGGCGTACGCACGTGAACTGCGCCGCACCCCGATCTGCACGTGTCCGGTGTGCGACGCGCAGGGACGGTTCACGCCCGCCGGTTCACCTCCGCGGCTCGGAGTCGTCTGCCTGGGCTGCGGCTCGTACGAACGCCACCGCCTCCTGGCGCTCGCCGATCGCGAGCTCGGCCTCTTCGCGCGTCGGCGCATCCTCCACTTCGCGCCGGAGCCGGCGATCCGCAGTCACATCGGAGCGCAGAGTCCGGCGTCGTACGTGACGGCGGACCTCTCAGGCGTCGGCGTCGACCGTGCCGAGGATGTCGAGGCGACGTCGTTCCCGGACGACGCGTTCGACGTCGTCGTGATCTCTCATGTTCTCGAACACGTGAGCGACGACGCGCGGGCACTGCGCGAGCTCACGCGGATCACTGGTCCGGGCGGCCAGATCGTGATCATGATTCCAGTCGTCGACGGCCGCCCGGAGACCTTCGAGATCGGTTCTGCGAGCACAGCCGCGGAACGGCTGCGCCTCTGTGGACAGGACGATCACCTGCGGGTCTACGGACGCGACGTTCGCAATCGCATCCTCGCGACGGGCCTGGAGCTCAGGGAGTTCGTTCCCACCCCGCATCAAATCGCCGATCACGGGCTCCTGCTCGGTGAAACCGTGTTTCTTGCGACGGTGCCTGGAAGTAGCGATTGAGCAGGGCTTTCCGATACTGCGGGACTAGGATTCGAAGCGCGCGCCCTGCCCCATGTTCATAGGGTTTCTCAGCATCTATGCGGGCTGAGAACCGCTGTGAACCGCTGCGGGACCGCTGGATTCGGCACCCAACTGTCGCTCTACTGTCGCGCGGCCTCATCGTCGAGCCACGCGCCCATGCGCTCGGCAGCCGTGGCCTGAGCGCCAGGAAATTGCCTAGGGCGATGGGTTCTGGTAGAAAACCCCCGCGCAACCCGTCAGGTCTGCGAGTCTAATCCGTACCTTTCGAAGCGGGGAGTGACAATGTCGCTGGGTTCTCCATGTGCGTCGGTCTTCAGTTCCGCGCGGCTGCTCGTCGGCATCTGCTGCGCCGTCGCCGCCTCCGCCTCCCTCGCGGGCGCCGCCGGTGCCGCGACGGTGACCGGGAAGGCCCCCAAGGGGTACCAGGTGGTCATGCTCCTTCCCAACGGCAAGGCGGTAAAAGCCACGGGCGGCAGGTCGTTCTCGCTCCGCGGCACGCTCAACAAGGCGTCGCTCCACCTCGTCAAGGCCGATGGATCGTACGCGGGGCCCGTGCTGCTCGCCGGCAAGGGGAGCAAGGTGTACGCGACGATCAGCGGGTTGTCGAACCTCAAGCTCGGTACGCTCTCGCTGAAGCGCGGGTATGCGGTCGCAAAGGCGCCGAAGGGCAGGTACCAGCGTGCGGCCGCCTACTCGGTGTCCGCTCGCAGTGGCAAGCCGATCGGCGCCGGCCGATCCGGGCTCGTCAAGGTCGGCAACGGCGTGGCCCCCCTCGCGGGCATCAACGGGCAAGGGCACGACGCCGACCGGGATGGGATCCCCGGCGCGTTCGACATCGACGACAACGGCAATCTCGTCATCGACAACGTCGACCGCACGACCCGCGCCGGCAGGGCATTCATCGCGCAGGCGGCCCAAGTGATGAGCCCAGGGCCGGGGCCGGGTCCGGGGCAGCAGTCCGCCGGCTTCCGCCTCTTCTCCAACTTCAAGATCGGTGGCGACCAGACGCCGAACGTCAACGCGGGCATCTCCGCTAGTGCTCTGGACACGCTCGTCGACGAACTGCTGCCGCCGACAATCACCCTCGCCACCCAGGTGGTGGGGGGATCCACCGGGAACCTCGACTGCCTCGGCAACGTCTACTGCCTGGAGCACGTGGTCGGCGGGCAGACGTATCCCAAGGTCAACTTCCAGCCGGTCGCCATCACGACCCCGGGGATCCTCCCGCTCGCCACCGGCCCCACCAACGACGCCCAGATCTCGCCCGGCGCGATCAGCTCGCAGATCGGCTCCGGCGACGCCTTCCTCCAGGTGGTCGGGTCGGCTTCCTACGCGGGCACCCTGAACTTCGTCTTCAACACGGTCCCGGCGCTCGTCTCGTTCCAGGTCGCAGGCGAAGCTCCGGTCACGGTCTCGTACGACTCGTCGGGACGCACCGCGCAGCCCGGCATGAGTCCCCAGAACCGGATCGAGGTGCCCGCGTCGGAGAGCACCGTGCGGCTCACGTTCTGGCGTCCCCAGCGGCGCGCCGTCGCCGGTGAGGCATCCACGGACGGGTGGGTCGACATCGGGGGTCTGCTGTACCGCGCAGACGCCCCCAACCCGCCTGCTGGCACGAGCAGGTCCTCCTGCAATGGCGCCTACTCCGCGGTCTCCGCCTCGCCCGCGGGTATCGCGCAGCCCTCGGCCGGCCCCGATGGGGTGCAGGATGCGGCAGCCGACGCGGCCTCGGCGGCCGGGCAGACCCTCACGATGACGATCGATCTGGCGACCTGCTTCGACTGGCCCAGCGTCGCCACGAGTGGCCCGGCGAGCGAGTTCAAGATCGACCTGCAGGCCCAGAGCGTCTACGGGGACAACTCCGCGCGGATGGTCTACTTCAAGAAGACGCCGGCGTTGCCGTAGCGGGGCCGGCGAGCGGAGGGGCAGGGATTCGAACCCTGGGTACGCTTGCACGCACAACGGTTTTCGAGACCGCCCCGTTCAACCACTCCGGCACCCCTCCAGGGCGTCCCTGGCGGGACGACGGCCCGCGGAACGGTAGCGGTTCCGGGCCTCAGCCTCCGCGCCGCGCCGCGAAGAATCCGCGCAGCAGTTCGGCGCACTCATCCTCGCGCACCCCGCCCAGAACCTCTGGGCGATGGTTGAGGCGCGGGTCGTCGAGCACGTCGAGCACGCTCCCGGCGGCGCCGGCCTTCGGGTCCGGCGCCCCGTAGACGACGCGCGGGATGCGCGACAGGACGATCGCCCCAGCGCACATCGCGCACGGCTCGAGCGTCACATACAGCGTGCTTTCGAGGACGCGCCACGAGCCGAGCTCGGCCGCCGCCGCCCGCAGCGCGAGCACCTCTGCGTGGGCGGTCGGGTCCGATAGGCGCTCGCGCTCGTTGTGGCCCATGCCGATCAGGCGCCCGTCGTGCACGACGACCGCCCCGATCGGGACGTCGTCATGGGCGATCGCCGCGCGCGCCTCTTCGAGCGCCGCGTCCATCCAGCGCGTGTCGTTGTTCGCTGATGACGCCGCCATCCTGCGTCATCATGGCGATACCACGGAACTTCGGCGTGCCGGTGGTGTTTCTGAAGACGCCGCTCCCGGTAGCCCCTCACCCGTGATCAATCTGCGCCCCCTTCTCCTCATCCCCGCCCTCGCGGCGGTGCTCTGCGCTGCGGCCGCCGCCCCCGCGCTGGCGCTCGACGCCGTTCCCGGCGAGGTGGTCGTCCAGTACGAGCCAGGCTCGCCCGCGCAGGCGGCGGCGGCCGCGGGCGCGGCGCCGCAGGTGCTGCGCGTCAAGGACGTCCCGGCGGCCATCGAGCGCCTGCGCCGCCATCCCGGCGTGCGCTACGCGGTTCCGAACGTGCGCGCGCGAGTGGCGCAGTCGGGAGCTGGCGCGACCTTCGTGCCGAATGACCCGGGCGACACCGGCACCGCTGGAGGCTGGCAGGCGCTGCAGTGGAACTTCGCCGGAGAGTTCGGCGTGCACGCGCCGGAGGCGTGGGCGAACGCGATCGCCGCTGGCGCCCCGGGCGGCCGCGGCGTGACGATCGCGGTTCTCGACACCGGGGTCGCCTACCGCACGAGGTCGCCCTACCGGATCTCGCCGGACTTCCGCCCGCCCCAGTTCGTGCGCGGGTACGACTTCGTGGACCGGGATCGCTTCCCCTTCGACCGCAACGGTCACGGGACACACGTGGCGGCGACGATCGCCGAGGCGACGAACAACGGCGTCGCCCTCACCGGCCTTGCCTACGGCGCGCGGATCATGGCGGTCCGCGTCCTGGACTCGGTGGGCGAGGGCAACGCGACCGACATCGCACGGGGCGTGCGCTACGCCGCGCGGCACGGGGCGAAGGTCATCAATTTGAGCCTCGAGTTCGACGCGGACGTGCGCGCGCGCGACATCCCGCAGCTCCTTCAGGCGATCGCCTATGCCCGCTCGCGCGGGGCGCTTGTGGTCGGCGCGGCCGGTAACGAGGGCCGCGGGAGCATCGCCTACCCCGCACGCGCGTACGGGGTCACATCGGTCGGGGCGACCACCGAGCACGGCTGTGTGTCCGAGTTCTCCAACTTCGGCCGTGGCCTCGATCTGGTTGCGCCCGGCGGCGGCGCGGATACGGCGCTGGCCGACGATCCGAACTGCGGGGCGACGGAGTCGAACGGGCGCAACATCGTCCAGCTGACGTTCTCCGGACGCAGCGCCACGAAGTTCGGCATGCCGACGACCTACGAGGGCACGTCGATGGCCGTTCCGCATGTGTCGGCCACCGCAGCGCTCGTGCTCGCCACCGGTGTCTTGGGCCGCAATCCCTCGCCTGCGACGCTCGAGAAGCATCTCAAGCGGACCGCCCGCGATCTCGGTCCGGCCGGGCCGGACAGCCGCTACGGCTCCGGGCTTGTCGACGCGGCGGCCGCGACCGCCCCCGGCGGCGGCGGCATCGTCGGCTGAGGCATCCGCAGCGCGCGTCTCAGCTGGTGCGCACGATCAGGACGCTGCACGGGGCGTGGTGACTGACCTTGTTCGGCACCGATCCGAGCAGGAAGCGCTTGGCTCCCGTCATGCCCTTGTTGCCGATCACGATGAGGTCCGCGCCGGTCTCCTCGGCGACGTCGAGGATCGCGTCGGCAGGATCGCCCTGGCGCGCATGGAGCGAGACCGCAACCCCGAGCGTGCGCGCCTGAGCTGCCGCTTCCTCCAGCGTCGCGTCGACGTCCTCACGCGGGTTGATCGCCCACTGGACGTCCGCGGGTGCGACCTGCGCCTGCGCGCGCAGCTGGGCTGCGGGGACCGGTTCGTAGGCGGTCACGATCTCCAGCCGGGCGCCGGCCTGCGCCGCCAGCCCTGCCGCATGGCGGACCGCCTGCGCGGCCATCGCGGAGCCGTCGGTGCCGACCACGATGCATTCGTACACGGACGCCCCCTCAGACGAGCTTCGTCACGGCGATCACCATGCCGATGAGCACGACGATGATG